>Ga0080013_1003373_pt1 | contig 16968 bp, 19 predicted proteins | sample ETNvirenome_6_85_FD_69236 | JGI IMG/M metagenome (GOLD analysis project Ga0080013, IMG submission 69236) | Marine viral communities from the Pacific Ocean - ETNP_6_85 (SPADES assembly) (version 2) | ecosystem: Environmental > Aquatic > Marine > Oceanic | place: Pacific Ocean | collected 2013-06-19 | reverse complement strand
AACTACGTCTGGAGGGAACTTGAAGTTTGCACATATAAGCGATACTCATATCAAAAATCTGAAGTATCATTACGAGTATAGAATTGTTTTTGAGCAATTATACGAAACATTACGAGAACAAGAGGTTGATTACATTGTTCACTGCGGAGACATCGCGCACACGAAGACACAAATCTCACCAGAGTTTGTGGAGATGTGTTCTGACTTCTTCCGCAACTTAGCGACGATTGCTCCCACATATATTATCTTGGGCAATCACGACGGTAACTTAAAGAACAGCAGTCGCCAAGATGCGCTCACACCGATTGTAGATGCGTTAAACTTACCCGGACTCAACTTGCTCAAAGTTTCTGGCGAAACACATTTGGACGATAAGTTCTGTCTTAATGTGTTATCCGTATTTGATCGAGAGCAATGGATTAAACCAAGCAATCCAGACAAGATCAATATCGCACTTTACCATGGCTCAATCAGCAATTGTAAGACTGATGTTGGCTGGACGATGGTTAATGGCGAAGATACAATCACAATCTTTGATGACCACGACTTCTCAATGTTGGGGGATATTCACAGACGCCAGTTCTTGGATGAGGAAGGTCGCGTATGGTACGCAGGCTCAACTGTTCAACAAAACCATGGCGAGACTAATGATAAGGGTATTCTTATATGGGACATCAAGTCAAAGAACGATTGGGACATTGAGCCGATTGTGCTTAAGAACCCAAAGCCATTCTTCACAATCCCGCTTACGCTAAAGGGGCGAATGCCCAAGAAGATTGAAGTGCCAACAGGCGCAAGACTTCGCCTTGTTAGTAACAACAATTTGCCGTTGGATGTAATGCGCAGGGCAATGGATATTGCAAAGCATAGGTTTAAGCCAGAAAGCATTTCGTTTTTGAATCGCGCTAGCGGTCAACGCGGAAATGTGGAGGATATTACCAACGGATTGAAAACAGAGAACTTAAGAGATCCAAAGATTCAAGAGGAGCTTATTGACGAGTACCTCAAGGACTATCAGGTGCCCACTGATACTATGGAAAAAGTTTACGACATTAATCGTGCTTACAATAAAATTATTGAGGAGAAAGAGGAAATAGCGCGCAATGTAAATTGGAAACTCAAGTCATTTGAATTCGACAACCTTTTTAATTATGGAGAAAAAAATGCTGTCAATTTTGATAGGCTTAATGGTATTGTTGGCATTTTCGGAAAGAATTTTAGCGGTAAGAGTTCTATTATTGACGCTGCTCTTTATACTCTTTTTAATACAACTTCAAAAAACGAGCGAAAGAACCTCAACGTCATCAACCAAAATAGAGATAGCGGAAGAGGAAGACTTACGATTGAAGCTAACAATGCCACGTATACTATTGAGCGAGAGTCTGTAAAGTATGTTAAGCGATTGAAGGGCGTAGAAACTCAAGAAGCGAAGACTGATTTAAATTTTGAAAAGCGAGATCACGTTACAGGTGAAGCCACCTCGCTGAATGGCACAACTCGCAATGAAACAGATGCAAACATTCGTAAGCACTTCGGAACGATTGACGACTTTATGGTTTCGTCATTAGCGTCTCAGCATGGTGCTCTTGCGTTTATTGACGAAGGATCAACCCGCAGAAAAGAAATTATTGCAAAGTTTTTAGATCTTGAAGTTTTTGAGAAAAAGTTTCGCATGGCAAAAGATAATTCTGTCGAAGCTAAGGTTATACTAAAAAAGCACGAAAACAAAAATTATAATGAAGAAATTGAAGCTGCAACGGAAACGCTAGAAGATCATCGCGACAATGTAAAGACTAATAAGTTTTTCTGCGCTGAGTTGAGAGGAGATCTGACGCTGCTACAAGATAGCCTTGGAGCATTAGATGCACAAATTTCGGCAATCCCCAATGAACTGATTGATATTGCCAAGCTGCGAGAAGAGAAGAAAGGCAAGACCGATAAGATGGCCATGCTTACAGAAAAGATTAAGGAACAATCACTAGAAGTTGATAGAAAGAGAAGGGTGATTGAAAATTCTAAAACTAAAATTGATAAGGTTGATATTAGTAATTTAATGAAGCTGCAGCGCGAAATTGATGTTTTACACGGCAAAGAAAAGGAAGCAAAAGAAGAATTGGCCGAGATTGGAAAAAAAGAAGTGCTGCTTAATGATATCCCATGTGGTGATAGTTTTCCTAAATGTAAGTTTATTCGCGATGCACATATTGCTGTTGCTGGTAAAGAATTATCAGAGTATGAACTTCGTAACGCAATGATTAATTTAGCGGCACTTAGTCCAAACGATGTGTTCGCGCAGCTTATGGAGCATTCTCGTATTACAGAATTGATTAAAAACGTCGAGACAGAAACAACGCAAGTTGAACTTGAACGTGAGCGTAATAAAACAGTGAAGTCAAAGATTGAACTAGCCCTTAAAGACATTTCGTTGAAAATTAATGAATATGAAGATAACAAGGAAGCTATTGAAAATCTTGAGATGCTGTTAGGTGAAAAGCGCGAACTAGAGAAAAGCATCAAGAGCAAGAACAAAAAGATTACATCTTGTGAAGAAGAGACGCTTGACCTCGTTAAACTTGTGGGATCCTACGAGCAACGTGTGGAAACACTGCGAGAGCAAAAGCAAGAGTATCACGAGTTAAGATCATCGTTCGCAGCGTATGATTTGTTTATGCGGTGTATGCATCCGAACGGAATTGCCTACGACATTATTAAGAAGAAGATTCCAATAATCAATCAAGAGATTGCGAAGGTTCTTGCCAACATTGTGGAGTTTGAGATTTTCTTTGAAAGCTCTGGCAATAAGTTTGACATCTTTATCAAGCATCCTCAGTACGACGAGCGCCCGATTGAAATGGCGTCAGGCGCAGAGAAAACGATGGCTGCGATGGCTATCAGGTTAGCACTTCTATCTGTGTCTTCTTTACCAAAGAGTGACTTATTTATTCTTGACGAGCCCGGCACCGCTTTGGATGAAGAAAATATGGAGGGTTTTATTCGGATCTTAGAACTAATTAAAGTGTATTTTAAGAATGTTTTGCTTATCTCTCACCTTGATTCTCTCAAAGACTGTGTTGATATGCAAATTGTTATAGATAAAAAACGTGGATATGCAAGAGTAAGCCAGTAGGAGAACAAAAAATGAAAATGAAATTGCTTATGGAAAACTGGAGAGAGTTTGTTAGCGAAAGAGACGAACAAGCAGCTGCAGCAGTTGAAGATGTTTTAGATGAGCCAGGGTACGAAGAGTATGTTAGCCAATTAGGAGCTGCCGTTTCGGACCCAAGAGTACAGGCTGTTTTAAGGTCCGGACTAAAAGATGGTAACGCGACCGACGAAAAAGTCGGAGTCTCTCCAGGTGGCGGACCCTGCACTCAATTTTTGCCCATTCAAAATGAAATTGATTTAGGAAAATCGCTTGGCTTTCCTGCAACAAAGGATCCTTCCAACGTTGCAAAAGTGTTGGCTGGGGGGCCCATAACCGCTGCAGATCTTGGAGGAAGTCCAATAATTTCAGCTGTAAATAGTTATATTGTTGATGGGCATCACAGGTGGTCACAGGTATACATGCTTAATCCAAATGCCAAAATTGAAACAATGGATATTAAAATTAGCGATCCCGAGGCGGCCCTGCGCGCTATGCAGGCCTCAATTGCAGTCGTTCAGAAAAGAGTCCCATCTCAATCGGTCGGGAAAGGCATGAATGTGTTTCAAATGTCAGATGAGGCCATGGCCGGCTGGATGAATAAAAACTTTAGTGATGAGTTTGTGCAAATATATATTGAGAACTCTAAAGCACAAGATAAGATGGGAGTTATTAAACAAATTCTTGCTAACATTAATACTATGCGACAAAATAACCCACCTCAGACAGACACTAGCCGAGGTTATATGCCTCAAACCGGGAAGGCAGATACCATTGATTCGGAGCTTCGTGCCCTCGCTGGTGGAATTGTTAACTGGAAAGAGCCAGCAGAATAAGGAATAATACATGTCAGGTAACGATAACGAATTTGATTTTCTGCCCCATGCAGAGCCGCCTCCCTCCTTTAACCAAGAGAAAGATCACTATCATGATAAAGTAGATGCGCAAGATTTTGGCATGGTTGATGATTTTGGATTGGATATGGAGTTTTCTGATGAAGATTTGCTTCCAGAAAACACTGCACCATCCTCAATTAACATCGGCTTCGTTGGTGTTGGCGGCGGTGGAAACAAGATGGCAAACGCCTTTATTGAGCTTGGTTTCAATAAAACACTGCTTGTAAATACTACCGGCAAGGATATTCCCAAAAACACAGCAGAAGACCATGTTGTTCTTATCCCCGATAGCGATGGTATTGGAAAGAACACTGATTACGGAAAAGAAATTTTGTCCCAGAATGGCGCCATTGTAGAAGATGCATTGCGCATTAAATTTGGAAAGGTAGATTGGCTGTTTGTTTTGGCTGGCGGGGGTGGCGGAACTGGTAGTTCTGTGGCTGCACTTCATCCAGTGTTTGAAAGATACATGAAATCGGTGCAAGCTTCTGGTAAAGTTGTGTATGTGGTGTCGTGGCCAACAGCCCAAGAAAATTTAAACCCTACAATCGCTAGAAATGCGCTAACTCTTGCAAACGACGTTTCGCGATATCCACACATTGTTCTCGACAACGAGCGCTCAACGCGCTTGCTTCGCGGCAGAATTGGAATGCTTGGTATGTATCCGGTTGCCAATACGCAATTTGCTAAATCATTTAGTCAAGTGTTAAAACTGTCAACTGAAGATTCTCCAATCCAATCATTTGATAGCAAGGACTTGGAAACTTGCTTAGGCAAAGACGGAAGAGCGTTTATGGGTTCAACCATGATTAAAGAACCAAACACAGGAAAGCTTGGTTCAGTAATTTTGCATAACTGTATGAATCGTTCTGCGTGCCCACCGCCTAAAGGCAAAGCCGCCGCAGGTTCGTTAATCTTAGTGGCGTCTGAGGAGATGGTTGCAGATCCTAGAATCAGCAAACATCTTGAGTCGGCAATCGCTTATGTCGGCGGTCGGTGCGAGACGCTATTCTCTGGCGTTTACGTGCGCAAGAATGTGCCTGGATTGATTGCGATACTAAGTATGAATGGATTAGCGACATGAAACCAGATATGTGGAAAATATTTACACTTGTATTAGGGGCAATTATTATGCCTCTTGCTGGTTGGGTATGGTCTGTAAACGTAGAAGTGTCTCAGCTAAGAAATGATGTTGGAGATTTAGAACGACAAGTCGCAGATCTTGAAGAACAGGTTGATGAACAGGAAGAGGCGACGAGAACACTTATTCGGGTGGAGAGTGAACTTACACACCTCAGAGACATACTTGATAGAATTGAGGATTTAGTAACACAATGAAAGTTATTCTTGCAGGTTTCTTGCTGTCTATTATTGCGTTGCCGGTTGATGTAGATAAATTGAAATCAGATCTAAACGATATGGAACGGGATGCGTTAGCGTTAGAGTTATATTTACAAGACAAGCAAGATCACAAAGATTACTGTCCTAATGCAGAATGGGAGCAGCCGCCATTAAGCACATATAAGAAGACATTAACGTCACACTTACCAGAAGGATGTAAAAAATGAAAATCACAAAATCGCGACTTAAAGAAATTATTAAAGAAGCACTTGGAGAAGTTCTTAATGAAGATGATACGTTAGGTGATTTTTGGATGGATGAGCTTAACAGCGCTCTTATATACTCGATGCAAGATGCAGGCATAGATATGGCGCCATCACAATTTTTAAGTGCGCTTCTTCCGGTGCTTCATGCATATGGTGTTGGCGAACAAGCAGAAGAAATGGTTGCGCACGTGCGCAGCAACCAAGACATTTATAGTCCACGCCACGCCGGCGGCGGCTTAGGCGGCGCCAGCGGCAAAGCGAGGAATCCATCTGCAGAGGAAATCGCCGCCGCTGGTGGAACTCCATATATGGAAGATTTAGAACTTAGTGAAGATACGGCTTCGCGTGAAGACATCGCAGCCCTTCGTCAGCGGGTAGGAAACATGAGCTATGAAATTGAAAGAATGCTTGTTTCTTTAATAAAGGCCGGCTATTCAATGGAAGATATTATGCAAATGGCAAGTGAACTTAAAAGAATGGATCCTCACCCAGCAGACGTACAGGTGGCAGAAAGAAAGCTTAGTAAGTCTGAAGAGAAAGAAAAAGAAAAAGTTGTAAAAGGCATGAAGAAATCTAAGAAAGATTTTAAAAAAAGATATGGCGATGACGCCGAGTCAGTAATGTATGCAACCGCCACAAAGATGGCAAAAAAGAAAAAGGAATAAACAATGCAATATGTACAAGGTAAATTAGATAGATTAGTAGAGAAAGCAATTTCTCGTAAGTTTATGGTATGGTTAACAGCAACCGGGCTGTTTGCCTTTTATAATCTAGAGTCCAGCGATTGGGTTATGATCTCCGCAATCTACATTGGTGGTCAGGCTATTATTGATGGCATTGCTAGAATGAAAGGTGTGTGATGATTAAAGTTGACTGGCTTAAAGTTCTCGGTCTCGCAAAGAAAAACTGGAAAGAAATAACAATTATTGTTCTTTTGCTTACAGTTATCGGAAAAATGCGTTATGATTATAAACAACTTGAGAATACTTACGAAGTTAGTCAACAGTCTCTTCAAAACCAAATTGATGGCTTACAAGAAATTCATGCTGAAGAATTAGAAAGAAAAGAGCACGCATTAAAAACTTATCGCGATGCGTTAGAATTATTGGAGAGAGAGTATGACCAAGAAAGAGATCAAATTGAAGTGGTGGTTGAGGAAAGAATTGTTGAAATTGAAACTACGATCGACAACCGAAAACAGTTCACCGAAAACAGAGAAGAACTCGCAGAACAAGTAACAGACGCATTCGGATTTCAGTATGTTCCTTAAAGTATTGTTATTTTCAATGGTGGCTCACGCTGGTGAGCCGCCACAGTTCACCATTCTTGGCGAAAATGAGCCAGCACCCTTTGAGGGTGTTTTGTTTAACAAGAGAGGTATTGCCGAGTTGTTGGTTATGCCTGAAGAATATAGAATGGGATGCGACTTAGAAGTTGAATATCATTTAGATGTTCAGGCTACAAAATTTCACCTTGAGCGTCAAAACTTTCAAATTCGTTTAGATGCCCTTACAAAAGAATATGATTTACGTATTGAGCAAAAAGACATAGAAATCCTAGCACTTCAAGAGGCAGTGCTCAAACAAGCACCAAATAACAAGTGGTGGTGGTTTGTCGGCGGTGTAGCAGCTGGTGTTGGTGTAACTTATGCTGCTTATAGAGGCTTCAGTGAGTAAGGATTATGACAAAATTGCTGCCATAGAAAAGGCCATTATAGAAAGGTATGGCAAAGAAGCTGTTCAAAACCCTAAAGCAAATTGGGACGAGAATAAAGAAAAAGATTATCTAAACCAATCTAAACAATTTTATAAAAAAATTTATAAAAACGAAGAGTGGCAAGAAAAAGTAGATGTTAATGGGATTAAGATCTCAAAAAAACTACTTAATAGAGAATCTTTAAAAAGTTGTCCTGTCTGCGGGTCTTTCCCAAAGAAATCTATGGATGATGTTTGTCTCGTCAAATTTGAATGTTGCAGTAATTGTTACATCCAGTATGTCGAGGATAGAGAAGAAAGATGGCTAAAAGGATGGAGACCCAATGAAGCTAACAAAAAGTAAACTTAAGGAAATCATTTACGAATCTTTAGAAGAAGTAGAACAAGCCCCGGCGCCTGCTCCAGAACAGACCTCCCGCGAAAAGAAAGTTCAAACTGGAATTGCCACCGGCGGCATGATGTCACCAGAAGAGTACACAAATACACTTAAGCAAGTTTTGTTGACCCCTAAAGTTTCACCCCAAGCTAGAAAACAAGCGCTTGAGGCAATCTTTGGTCAAAAAGGTTCTGCAGTTAACAGTTTAGTTTTACAAATGCTTAAAGGAGTTCAGTAATAATGGCAACAGTTTTAGATATCATACAGGGCCTTTCACAGGCAGCAGCAAATGCATACGACGGTGCTTTGACCGAAAACGGAGATGAGCTAAAAGCAGGCCTGCAGAGAGAAGAAGGGAATGCATTGCTTGATAAAAGAGTTTTAGATGGTTTTGGAGTCTCTTTTTATGGACCCATGATGTGTATTAATTATCATTCAGAAGTTCAACTAAAAGAGGTATACGCTAATGGATTTGAAGGCGATATGGATCAGAGAATGGCTGACCTTTCTTCATTTCTTCAAAAGGAATATCGCAAGATTACCGGTAAATCAGTATCTTTGACTAAAGAGGGAGAGATAGACATTAATGTTCGAAGCACGTCTAGGGTGCGCTCTTGGGTGGTTGCAAAGCAACACTATAGAATTGGCGGCATGACCGATGTTGTTATGGTTGGAGAGGCCTCTGAAGATCCTCTTGATGCAGGCTGGCGCAAGTTTCTTGATCAAGGAGGCCTAGGCACTCGTCCTAAAAATGATACAAGGAAGAAAGAGCAGTGAAAATTACTCTTGAAAGATTGCGAGAAATTATAATTGAGGAAGTCATCAAAGAGCAAGTAGAGCCCGAAGATGCTCAACGCACTATTGTTGCGCTACTACAGGGAACTCCACCAAATGTAACTGGTGATATTATGGGTGCTGTATACGATGAGATGTACGACGCCGACGTTTCGGAGCCTGAACCAGAGACAGATGAAGATTATCCAACCGAGTATCAGGCTGGCGGCGCTTACGGTGATAGGCCCACGATGGGCTTTGAAGAGGGCTTGGCTGAAATTATCAAACAAGAGTTGTCGCAGATTTTAAAAAATGAATAATGAGCTTTCAATTATCCAAACAAGAAAAAGTCAAAGAGATACTTAAGTGTGGAAAAGATCCATCCTACTTCCTTAAAAACTACGCAAGAATATCGCACCCATTACATGGACTTATTCTTTTTAACACTTTTGACTTCCAAGACGACCTTCTCAAAGATTTTAATGATTACCGTTTTAACGTTATTCTAAAAGCTCGTCAGTTAGGTATCTCAACTATTACCGCAGGCTATATCGTATGGATGATGTTATTCCACCGCGATAAGGCTATTCTTGTTATGGCAACCAAGTTTGCGACAGCAGGAAACTTGGTAAAGAAAGTTAAACATATTATGCGCAATGTTCCAGATTGGCTTAAGATTGCAAACATTAGTGTTGACAATCGCACGTCATTTGAGCTTTCTAATGGTTCATCCATTAAAGCAGCCTCAACGTCTGGTGACGCTGGTCGTTCGGAAGCACTGTCTCTCTTGGTGTTAGATGAGGCCGCACATATTGATGGACTAGAGGAACTTTGGACTGGTTTGTATCCCACGTTGTCCACTGGTGGTCGCTGCATCGCACTGTCTACCCCCAATGGTGTCGGTAATTGGTTTCACAAAACATGCACAGAAGCAGACGCCGGCACAAATAATTTTAACTTAACTACTCTCATGTGGAATGTTCACCCAGACAGAGATGAAGAATGGTACAAGAAAGAAACTAGAAACATGTCCAAGCGCCAGATCGCCCAAGAGCTTGAGTGTAATTTCAATACATCTGGTGAAACTGTTATTGATCCTGAATGCATGGAGTGGATGCTCTCTACGGTCTGCGAACCAAAATATCGAACAGGATTTGATAGAAACTTTTGGATATGGGAAGAGTTTGACCCAACTTGTAATTATCTCTTAGTCGCAGATGTTTCGCGCGGAGACGGCGCCGACTTTTCTACTTTTCACATCATTAAGCTTGAAACACTTGAAGTGGTGGGCGAATATCAAGGTAAGCCGACACTAGATATGTTTGCTAATATGCTCAATAGCGTGGGTAGAGAATTTGGCGGATGCATGCTCGTGGTTGAGAATAATAATATTGGATATTCTGTTTTGACAAAATTGATTGATGATTATCAATATTCCAATGTTTATCATTCCATTAAGTCTACACACGAATATATTGAGCAACATCAAGCTGAAGTTCGTAATTCAGCTGTCCCAGGATTTACCACATCCATGAAGACGCGCCCTCTCATCGTAGCCAAATTAGAGGAGTTTATCAGAAACAAACTAATTACCATATATTCTTCTCGTACTGTGAACGAGATGAAAACTTTTATTTGGAGGAACGGTAGGCCGCAAGCAATGAAAGGCTACAATGATGATTTAATTATGGCATTGGCTATAGCGTGCTGGGTAAGGGACACCGCGCTTCAAGCAAATGCCAGAGATTTAAACTATCAGAAAGCCTTTGTTAACGCAATTTATACTACAAAAACTAGAATGAATACACAAATCAAAGGCCAGCAAGGGTACAAAAAAGATGAAATTTTTGATAAAATGACAGAAGCAGAAAAATTATATAATCAATATAAGTGGATTATAAAGTGAGGAATACATGCCACCGATAAACCCAAAACAAGGCAGCAATCCTGCAAACAGACAGTCGGGATTATTTAAATCACTGACTAGATTATTTTCTGGTCCGATCATAAATTATAGATCGCAATCTGGAAGAAGAATTCGTCGCCAACATCTTGATAAATTCTCTTCTAGATTTAGATCGGCCTCTGGTCAGCAATTTAAGAAAAGCTTGTACAACCCATTAGATACAGTTTCAACTAACGCAATAGCAAATCAGCGACGTGTTGAGCGATATGTTGATTTTGATCAGATGGAGTATACTCCAGAAATTGCTTCCACTATGGATATATATGCCGATGAGATGACAACACATTCTGATTTGCGACCTATGTTAAACATTAAATGTTCCAATGAAGAAATTAGAGCAGTCCTTGCTATCTTATATGAGAACATTTTGAACGTTCAATACAATCTTTTTGGTTGGGCCCGAACCATGTGTAAGTATGGTGACTTCTTTTTATATTTAGATATAGATGAAAAATATGGTGTTCAGTCGGTCATTGCTTTGCCGGCCCAAGAGATTGAAAGACTTGAGGGCTTAGACTCGACTAACCCAAACTATATCCAGTATCAGTGGAACACCGCTGGCATGACATTTGAAAATTGGCAAGTTTCACATTTCCGTATATTAGGCAATGATAAATACGCTCCCTATGGAACATCTATCTTAGAGCCGGCCAGACGAATTTGGCGCCAGCTTACTCTTATGGAAGACGCCATGATGGCTTACCGCGTTATTAGATCTTCAGAAAGAAGATTATTTAAAATTGATGTGGGAGCTATTCCACCACAAGAAGTAGAACAATACATGCAGAAGATTGTGACCCAGCTTAAAAGACACTCGGTAGTTGATTCAACTACGGGTCGCGTAGACTTGCGTTACAATCCGATGTCTATAGAGGAGGACTATTTCATTCCTGTAAGACCCGGCTCGGTAACTGATGTTACAAATCTAGCCGGCGGCGCTAATACGACAGCGATTGATGACGTTAAATATCTTCGTGACAAGCTTTTTTCCGCATTAAAAATTCCACAATCTTATCTTACAATGGGCGAAGGCGGAGAAGAAGACAAAACAACTCTCGCCCAAAAAGATGTTCGTTTTGCCAGAACAATTCAGCGGCTTCAGCGCGTTATAGTATCGGAACTTGAAAAAATTGGAATTATTCATCTTTATACGCTTGGCTTCCGCGGTGATGATTTGTTAGCATTTAGTTTATCTCTCAACAATCCATCAAAAATTGCAGAACTTCAAGAGATTGAGCACTGGAAGGCCAAGTTTGATATCGCAGGCTCCGCAACGGAGGGTTACTTTTCCCGTAGGTGGGTGGCTGAAAACATATTTGGCATGTCTCATGAAGCATTTATTCGCAATCAACGCGAAATGTATTATGATCGCAAGCATGATGCAGCACTCCAGGCCGTCGCTGAGGCTGCAGCTGCTGGAGAAGGTGGCGGCCTAGGCGGCGATCTTGGTGGAGATTTAGGTGGCGATCTTGGCGGTGATCTTGGTGGAGACTTAGGTGGCGATCTTGGTGGCGAAGAAATGCCCGCTCCTGCGGCCGATACCGGCGGCGCCGCAGCCGGCGGCGAGGAGTCGCCACTCCTAGCGGTGCCTCCAGGTTCAAGAGACTCTCCACGTCTAACTCCAGGTTCAAAAGGCAAAGCATATCAGCCAGTTAAAACAGACAAAAGATCTGCAGGTGCTCGTACTAGATCCTATGCCGCAAAATATTCAAAAGAAAAAGGTGGTTCTTCACTTAGAAATATCATGCCCGGTATGGGAGATATTGGCTCGCTTGTGAAAATGGGTTCGTTGTCAAGTGGTATTTATGAACAGGAAGAACCTATTTATAATTTGAGAGAACAAACAGAAGAAGATAAACTTTTTAAAATTAATGAATCAATTCGTAATCTTTTAGAGGGTTTAGAGAACAACAAGAAAACAACGGAACAAAAAGATGAGAATAAAGCATAATAAAAAACGAAATACTGCGTTTGTCTATGAGGCTTTGATTGTTGAGGCGACAATCTCAATATTAAAAAAGAAAAGCGAAAGGCATAATAAAGTATTGAATATTATTAAGAAACACTTCAAATCAGATAGTGCATTAAAGAAAGATTTAGAATGTTATCGATCGCTTTATAGAGAACAAAATCTGCAACCTGAGACCAGCAAAAGAATTATAAGAGAGGCCCGCCTCCAGCGCGCCCTAATAAATTCGGAGGACTTGTTTAACGAGCAAACGGCCCTAATACATGACATTAATAAAAGTTTAGGAAGCTCTATATTTAATAATTTTGTTCCAAACTACAAGTCGCTTGCAACAATTGCACAAATTTTTTCTGTTAAAACTAGTCCAAAAAATCAAATAATTTTAGAAAATACGATTGTCGAAGAGATGCGCTTACACAAGATAACAAAGCAGAGTGAAGAAATTGATAACATCACATATATGAAGTTTGTTGAAAAGTTTAATGAAAAATATGATTCTCAACTCCTGTCAGAACAAAAACAATTGTTAATGTATTATGTTTCTTCTTTTGCTGATAATGCTTTGTCATTAAAAATCTTTCTAAATGAAGAAATCAATAGATTGAAAACGCAATTAAATTTATCATTGGGTGTTGATGAGATTAAAAACGATCAAAATATGATTAGTAAAACTAAGAAAATTATTAATAGACTGCATGAATATTCAAAGCAGCCTTTAGACGAAGATATGCTGTTCACAATAATGAAAACACAACTACTAGTAAAGGAAATCTACACCGATGGCAATAATAGTTAAAATTGGCGCCGGCGCTAATGATGCCAAAGTTCGTTTGGAGATGGACGTTCGAAAAAGTATGTCTGGCGATTTTATGATATTCGATCACGGAGATATTGATATTGTATTGTCTCCTGCAAAAAATAAAGTAATTGCTTTTCCAAAAGATACAATGAATGATTTGGTTTATGGGGCCCAAAATAGATTATTTGCACATCTTCGGAGAAAGGGATTAGTAATACCTGAATCAATACAAGCAGGCGCCTTTTACGGTGCATTTGAGGCAACAATGGAAAGTGCTTCATCGGAAGACCTAAGTACGCCAAAGATGGCACTCATAAACATATCAAAATTTATTGATGAAGAAAGACCGTACTTTGAATCAACAGAGGCTATCATTTCTATGCAAGATGATGAAATGGTTCATCCCGATAAAGAACATTCTACCGAGCTGGGAGATGTTCCACAGAGGACTCAGCAGGGCTCCTTAAGGCCTGGGTATGTCCGCGACCCATATTCTTTAAATTACTTATATACTTTTGAATAGGAAATTTGCTATGTCTCAAATGAAGGCTATAATGGAGAACTGGCGGCCGTATAGGTCCAATATCTTAAGCGAACAAGACGAAGGGCCCGAAACCGTGGGAGAGCTTCTTACTGTGATTGAGGCTCACACCAAGGCGCTTTCGGATCCGGTGAAGAAAGCTTTTTTGTTATTAGCGCAGGTGCTTAGTGATGTAGCGGGGTTTGTAGATGCGACGGACACACAATCCGACGCTGTTACTGATATGGCCGAATATGTAACTACTATCCTACAAACAGCGCTTGAAGACGGGGTGGTTTCTAAAGCATTCCTCAATGTTGCAACCAATATTCCATTCGGAGCGATCACAGAGTTTCTTAAACAGCCTGCAGTAGTAAAATATTTAGTAAGTAAGATCGGCGCGAAGGCCCTTAAAGAGGTAGTGGACACTCTAGTTCCTATGGCGAAATTAGCAACGGGAGCAATCAAAGGCGCCTGGGCTTTATTTAAGGCTGTCAAAAAAGGAAAAGAAATTTTCGCTAGCGCCAAAAGCCCTGAAAGCGCCTTCGCGGCTATTATGCAAGATGTCATGACAGCGCCAGACAACAAAGCGACCACGACGGGGTTTTTGAAAAAATTTAATGTTGATGATGAATGGCAAAAAATACTAGATGATAAAATAGAAATAAAATATATTGATTACAGTATTAAATTTTTAAAGGGGATAGATCCCAACACACGAATGGATGCTGTAGATTTTAATGCTCGTTTGGTAGACTGGTTAAAAGACAATTTTAAAGATCGCACAGTGTCTGCGCCGGGCGCTGCAGCATAATAGGGGATACCATGACAGAACTTTTAACATTTATATTGTGCGCCTACGGGCTCACGCAAATTCTTGTCTACGGCAAGCTTTTTTCGAGATTAAGGCCCAAGAAAGGCAAGCTCGGAGAACTAGCTAGCTGTCCTATGTGTATGGGATTTCATGTAGGATGGATTTTAATGCTACTTTCTCCGTTTACGGAACTATTTAGTTTTGATGTAACTGTGTTCAATTTCTTTCTTTTAGGAGGGTTATCCTCGGGCACATCATACATTTTAAATATGGTATTTGGAGACCACGGAGTAAAACATGAACACAAGTTGGACTAATAAATGGATGTTGCAGCCTGTCAGACGCTGCTGTAAAGGATCATAACTATGAAAATAACAAAAAAACAGCTTAATAATATTATTAATGAAGAAATCAATCTTATGATTGAAAACGGTGATCTTGACGAGGGCTTTCTGGATAGAATGAAGGCCCGCGGGTCGGGCGCCGCATCGAGAGCCGGCTCTGCTATGAAAGGTGCGGGTGAAAAATTCAAAGGTGGTGTTGCTGGAATGCGCGCCAAGGCGGGAGCCGCCCTGGCCGGCACAGAAGCCGGCGAAACCGAACAAGGCAAAAAGGCGGCCGCCCTCAAACAACAGGCGGCTGCTACAGGAGCCGGCGCCAAGGAAAAGGCGCAAGCAAGAAAAATAATATCAATTGTTGATTCTCACCTAAAGAATTTTATGAAAGATTTGACGAAACTAGGAATCGATCTTGAAACTCCTGGGGTTAAAGGCTCTCTATCTTCACTAAAAAAAGCAGTGAGTGGATCTGTTGCAAAGAAAGCAGGACTCACAGAGAGCGATTTAAGGAAAAGATAACAGCATGGGCAAAAAGCTTTTACGAGAATATTATGAACTCTGTGAAGGCGGCGTTTGTCAAGATCTTTTAACCGAAGAGGAAAAGAGGTATGTAGCAAACGGCGGAATGATCCTGTCGGGAAAACTACAGGAAGCAGATATTCAAAATGGTAATGGCCGGGTTTATCCTCACTCAGTTTTAATGCGGGAGATGAAAAATTACGCAAAGCTTGTAAAAGAAAAAAGAGCCCTTGGTGAGCTTGATCATCCGGAAGATTCCGTTATTAATTTAAAGAATGCATCTCATATGATTACCGAAGTGTGGTGGGACAATAAGAGCGTTATGGGAAAAGTTAAGGTACTTAACACGCCATCAGGAAAGATCCTTCAAGAACTTGTGGGCGATGGCGTTAAACTTGGTATTTCATCACGAGGCATGGGCTCTGTTACAGAAAGCGCCGGCCAAACAGTTGTTGAGGACGACTTTCAATTAATCTGCTTTGATTTTGTCTCCGAGCCATCTACTCCAAATGCATTTATGATGCAAGAGGCAAAGAATTTTAACAACAAAGTGTTTACAAGAGCAGACAGAATCAATAGATTATTAAACGAGGTTTTAGAAAATGACTAACAAGTGGTCAAGTTTTGGCGATGATCAAAAAATCATGAATGATTGGAAAGATTATATAGACGGTAATGACATTAATGGGCGGGGATGGTATGGCCTCGTTAGAGAAGAATTTAAGAAGCTCGCATTAGAAAGCGGCGACACATATCTATTAGAAGAAGGCATTTGGGAAAAAGCAAAATATTATATGGGCAAGCTTGGTTCCCTTGAAAAGGGCGGTAAGTTCTTTGGCAGCCGCAAAGCACATAAGGCAGCTCGCGAAAAGATTCAGCAAGCTATGGATAACGCCTCCAATAAAGCTATTAAGCAGTTAGATAGCTTACTTCGCGAGACTTATCCTAAGTTTCCCAACATGGAAACGCAAGAAGATTGGGTTGCGGCACTGTTAAATATTGGCGCCGTTTATGATTCTTTAGTAGAATCGTCAGAAAAATGGAATGCCGAAGATCCCACTAAAGAAGGCGCCCTCGATTGTAAGTCTGCTAATGTGCTTATTAAATTGTTGCGAGACTATACGCGTCATCAATTAGATTATGAGTTAGCTGATATTTATAAGCACTTTAAAGAAAGTGTTGACAATAAGAATGGAAATTTTTTAAATGAACAGGAGCGAGGCACCTTAAAACATGGCGCAGATTCAGCCGAAGACTTTATGGCGAGATCTAAGCGTGGCGGCAAAGATATCGCTTATTCTAAGCGTGGCAAGATGGCAGGTAGAGAGGAAACCGAATCAACAACCATTGCTGGACTGAAGTCCAATTTGCTTCCTCTTCTCCTCGCAGCCGGCGGAGCAGCTTCTATTGCCGGCGGAACCCTCTTTGGCTCAGATTGGTTTCAGAGTATGTTCAAAACCGCCGGCTCACCTCCCGAATTCGCGAAGGAGGTAACGAGGCACATGCAAGATACGGGTCTCTTCAAGCCCGATT
>Ga0080013_1003372_pt1 | contig 16969 bp, 15 predicted proteins | sample ETNvirenome_6_85_FD_69236 | JGI IMG/M metagenome (GOLD analysis project Ga0080013, IMG submission 69236) | Marine viral communities from the Pacific Ocean - ETNP_6_85 (SPADES assembly) (version 2) | ecosystem: Environmental > Aquatic > Marine > Oceanic | place: Pacific Ocean | collected 2013-06-19 | reverse complement strand
AAGACCAATGTTCAGAACTGGAGGACCCATCGGAGAAGGTGTCATGCATGGCATGAACGGACTTCAGAATGGTGGAACAGTTAGACATATGAATGGTCTAGCTAACGGTGGTATGCCTGACAAACGAGGTTTAGTAGATGGACCTGGTAACTATGCTGGACTAAAAGATAAAGCTATGTCTCTTTATTCCCATCCTTATTCACAACGTGGTATCGCAATGGCTGAAGGAGCGGGTATATTTGAAATATTCAAACATTTAATGGGAATGAAAGAAGGCGGTATAGTTAATTTAGCTAATGGTGGAAGAACTATTGCAGGAGGCAATCAAATAGGGACACCTATGGGTAATAGAACCGGGTTTGCAGATCCTAGAAAAAAACTTTTAAAATATGTACCTGGTTTTGAAAAAGTATCGAGCGCAACTAAAGGAATTATACCTAAAGTTTATCAATGGGGTAAAAATAAATTAAATCCGTATAAGTTTCCTCCTAAAATGCAAGCTACAACACCAAATGCACCTGGCGTTACGACCGCAACAAAGGCTAGAGATATGTGGCACAGATCCGGACAATATTTTAAAAAACATCCATACCTATCTACACTAGGTCCAGCGTGGGCTTCACAAACAGATCCAGGGCAAGCGATACTTAAAACGGTAGCGCAGGCTCCTGTAGAAATTGCTCAATTTGGAACAGAACTTTTTACCCCTAAAAAATATGAAAAATATTTACCTCCTAATGAATGGTGGAAATGGAAATCAGATGTTAAATGGAAACCAGGAGATGTTAGAGAAGAAGACAAAGTACCGCCTCCAGGTAAAACACCTCCAGGAAAAGTAATACCAAAAGTAAAAACACAAGCAGAAATAGATGCTGCTAAAAAAATAAAAGACGAAGATCAATTAAACAAAATTTATAAACTACTTGGTGTGGACAGAGCTAAAAAGAATGCTGCATCTAAAGCATTAATAGACATGAGCAGATACATTGATGAAGGTGGTAAAGATGTTATCTCTAAAAAGAACATAGGCTCTACAATTAGTAAAGCTATCGGCGCATTCGATAAGAGATTAGATAAAGTAGATCAATTAAAAGAAGCTTCTGGATTAATGTTAGCTAAAGCTGAGGTTGAAAACATGATGGATCCTCTTGGTAAAGAATCTAAAAGAATGAGTATAGCACTTGCTAAAGATAAATTATATCCAGGTGTAAACAGTGCACTAACACAAGCTAAGACAATTAAAAGAGGCCCTCTATCAGAACAAGAAACAGTAGATGCAGTTAGATCAGGTGCTGCTAACGAAGGGCTCGAGTTAATAGAAGCAATATCTTCTGATCAAATTGATGATGGAAACTATAAAGGAAAAACTGTTATTGATATTGTAACTGACTTACAACCAGAAGATGGATATTATGTCATAGGTAAATCTATAATTAAAGTAGAATCAGGAGTCCCTCAATTAAAAGAAGGCCCATTAACAATTGATTAGGAGGAAGCATGGCGCGAACTCTTCAAGAATTAATTGGTAAAAAATCCAGTGCAGAAAGTAATAATAAAGTAGGTGTAATAGAGTCTATGCTTTCAGGCGTAGCTTCAGGTCTTATTGCAATACCAAAAGGTTTCTTTTCTTTAGGTGCAAGTCTTTTAGATCTTGGATCTAATACAGGTAAAGCTGCTGCTGTTGAGCAATGGTTTGATGACCTTACAACTTTTGATGAGAAAGCAGAAGCAACTGCTGCAGGAAAAATTACAGAACTATTAGTTAACATAGGTATCCCTGGTGGTATAGCTATGAAAGGTGCAAGTGGATTAGCAAAATCTGCTATGCTTGCAAAACAAAACGGTAAGTATGTAAAGCTTACTGATCCAAAATTATTAGATGATCTAGGAAAAGCAACCACGCTTACGGGAACAGGGAAAGTAAGACAACTCGTAGCAGGAGCCCTAGGAGCAGGTGCTGCAGAAGCTGCATTTGTGGGAGATGTAAAAGGTGTTGGTACATTTGGAGATTTACTAGGGGGTCCTACTAAAATTAATAGGGACGACGAAGATAACGCTGCAAGAGAAATTTTAAACAGAGTTAAGTTCGGAACCGAAGGAGCTTTATTTACTGGCCTTATTGGTGGAACAGGAAGAGTTATAAAAAAATTAACAGACAGAAATAAAAAATTAGACACAGCTAATTCTAAACTAGATTATTGGATTGATAAAGTTGCAGAAAAATTTAGAGCAAGAAGTGGATGGACCCCTGAAGGTTTTGAAATACAGAGAGGATCTATTGGTGCAAGAGCTGCTGATGCAAACGTAGCTAGAACTTTATCCAGAGAATTAGATACAGATATTGATTCATTATTCCCACCTATAAGAACATTGTTTAATAAACAAACAGCTGCAGAGAGAACTAATTTTTTAAACGCAGTTCACGATGCTTTGTTATCAGGTAAAGCACAGTTAGATGATGCAGGTGTTGCAACCTTCAGTAAGATGGATGATAAAGCCATGCTTAAAGTAGATGATCTTATTAAAAAATTTGCTAAAGATTCTAAGCAAGCTGATGAATTACGTATTAGTATCTTTGGTGGTCTATCTACCATGAGATCTAAATGGTCTGAATTATTCTCCCAACTAGGTGGAACATTAGATCAAAAAGATATTAAAGAGTTTCAAAAATTATTTGGTGGTAAATTTAAAAACTATCTGGGTTCTACTTATGATGTGTTTCAAGATAAAAGTATTTTACCTTGGCTAAAATACAGACCTGCAGCGGATGCAATTGATAAAACTAAAGAATCTTTTATAGCAAGTGCTAGAGAAGCTGGAGAAGAGATGACTGAACTTCAAGCAGAAGCAGCCGTAGCCAGAGTTTTAAAGACAGCGAGACTACCTAAAGGTATTAGAATGGACAAACCTTCTGACGCTATCTTTGAAGTACCAAGTTTTTTTGTTAATAGAACAACACTAAAAGATGTAACAACTGAGAGAGGTTCAGCATTAATATCTGCCGGGGCGCTTAAATCAGGGACCAAGGAAACCTTTGAACAATTACTAGGAAAACAAAAGAACCCTATGCAAACTATGATGGCAGGGATGGCTAAATTATCTTTGGTAACTAGAAGAAATGTTTTCTTTAATGATCTTATAAAAAAATCCGATGAGCTAAAAGCTGCTGGTAAAACACCGATGTTTGCAAAGACACAGGACGAAGCTAGATTATTATTCGGTGATGACTTTAAACAAATAAGAATTGACCAAGCTAAAACACTATCTGTTAGTGCTAAGTCTGGAACGACTAACCCTCTTAATGAATTATATACTACGGGTGGTATGGCAGATGCCTTAGAAAAAACATCACTAACTTTAGATGGCGCAGGTACATTAGGTAGACTCTACGAAAGTTTAGTCTTGTACCCTAAAGCTACATCACAAATAGCTAAAACAATTTTATCACCTGTAACTCACCTGAGAAACTTTGTAAGTGCTGGAGCGTTTGCTGCAGCCAATGGTATCTTACCGTTTGCAGATAAGGCTGCGATCAAGCAAGCCTACCAAGCATTACAAACACCGCTTAAAGGAACACGAATGCAGAATGAATTATACCAAAAGCTTTTAAAGCTAGGTGTTGTAAACTCTAACGTAAGTCTCGGGGATCTGGCACGTTTGATGGAGGATGTTAACTTTGGCTCAACTATGACATCTGACAAAGGTATGAGATTATTATTAAAACCTTTATCAAGATTAAAATCTATATCACAAGATCTATACACAGCTGAGGATGACTTTTGGAAAATTTATTCATGGGCTATGGAAAAATCTAGATTAGAACAATCGTTTACAAAAATAGGTTTAACAAGAGGACAATACTTTAATAGAGGTGGACAACAAGTAAGGCTAACAGAAGAATTTTTAGAAAAAGAAGCAGCAGATATAGTTAAAAATAATATTCCTAACTATGATTATGTATCTGACTTTATTAAAGGCTTAAGAAAATTACCGATTGGTAACTTCGTATCTTTCCCTGCTGAGATTGCAAGAACAGGAACTAATATTGTATCAAGAGCACTAAGAGAAATAAATGAGGAGATTATTATTGATGGTAAAGTATTTAAACCTTTCCAATCTATAGGTTACACAAGACTATTTGGTTTTGGTGCAACAACAGCTGCTGTTCCGATGGCAACCGTTGCAGCATTCCAAGCAATCTACGATGTAACTGATGACGAGAGAGAAGCAATTAGAAAGTTTGCTGCTCAATGGTCTAAGAACTCAACACTATTACCAATCAAAGATAAGGACGGTAACTTTAAATATATTGATTTCAGTCACGCTAATGCTTACGATACATTAACAAGACCTATTCAAACTATTATAAACTCTGTTGCTGATGGACGAACAGATCAAGATGGTATGATGGATGACTTTGCTAAAGGTATCTTCACAGCAATGGCAGAATTTGGTCAACCTTTTATATCAGAATCTATCTGGACTGAAGCTGTGTTAGACATCATAGCTAGAGGAGGAAGAACTAGAGAAGGTTTCCAAGTATACAACCCTGAAGACACACCGGGTGACAAAAATAGTAAGATCATGGCGCACTTAGTTAAAGCGCAAATGCCTTTTTCATTTGATCAATTAAAAAGATTAGATAGATCTATTGAAGCTGTGGATGTTATTACAAAAGGTAAATACGATGAGTATGGACAGGACTTTGAATTCGGTGATGAGTTTTCAGGACTGTTTGGATTTAGAGCTGTTAAAGTAAATCCTGAAAGAACTTTAAGATATAAAGTTGCAGACTTCCAAAGAGCTACAAGAGATTCTAGATCTTTATTCACTAGACTTACACTTAAAGGTGGACCTATTGAAGCAAGAGAAATTGTAGATGCATATATAAATTCAAACCGAGCTTTGTTTGAAAATCAAAAAGAATTTAAATCAAATTTAGACGCCGCCAGAACTTTAAACATATCTGATTCAGGTTTTATAGATGCAACAGATAGATTATCTAATGTAGCTTTAACTTCTATAGATGACAATGTTTTTAGACCTATGAATATATCTCCGGAAGTAAGAAATTCTTTTCAAGAAAATGCGGAGAAGCTGGGGGCTAAAAATCCATTTGAAGAAGCAGCTGATGTTATTACAGAAATACAATCAGAGTTAGCTGATCTTTCTTTAGAAGAAGCTAACTTCCCGTTCATTGAAAACCCATTACTTCCAAAAGTACAAAGTAATCCTGTCTCAGGCGCTATGGCAGGTAATAATACATTGAATTTACCTGGGGTAAATCAACAAATTATGACACAATCAGTGGCAGCTAATCAATTTTCTAACTTGACAATGGATCAAAAAATCCGTTTACTATTTCCCAATGGCTAAAAACGCATTACAAAAAATAGAGGACCATGAAAAGCTCTGCAGAATTATGCAGAAGCAGACTCATGATAAGATTCATTCTATTGAAACCCAGATACACAGAATAGAAAGCATTCTATTAGTATCTGTTGGTGCATTGATCTCTGGAATGGGTTATGTTATATTTACTTTAATCACAAAATGAAACTATCAGCCAATTTTAGTTTAGCAGAGCTTATAAAGTCACAGACAGCCACAAGGAAGGGGATTGATAATACCCCTAGTGATGAGCACCAGGACAACCTTAAATCGCTTTGTACGCACATCCTACAGCCTGTCAGAGAACACTTTGGACGAGTAGTTACCGTTTCTAGCGGATATCGCTCTCCAGAATTGTGTGTTGCCATAGGCAGCTCCACAAAAAGTCAGCATGCTTCTGGCTGCGCGGCAGACTTCGAAATTTTTGGAGTATCCAATAAAGAATTAGCAGATTACATCAACGAAAACCTAGACTATGATCAATTAATCCTCGAGTTCTGGAACGAATCAGATCCTAACTCCGGCTGGGTTCACTGTAGTTATTCTGAAGGTAACAATAGAAAACAATATTTGAAAGCATATAAAGACGAAAATAATAAAACTTGCTACGCAGCAATCTAATTCCTAACCAGGAGAACCAATGAAATTCGCATGGGAAAAGCTGAAGTCTTATCATGAAACTATCTTCGTTACTCTTTTCAATAGGTACCAAGGATTTGTTTTATTTTTGATGCTTGTCGCTATCATTTTAAAATAATCTCGATAAAAATTTTTGAGAGACTGTTTTCAGTACTCCTAGATTATCCTAGTCTAATTTATACTCAAAGTTCTGTGTTGTAGGGTTAATGCTAATAAGTTTAGCTTTGTTCCTAATATGGAAATGAGTAGCCATTGGAGTCAATGGAGAAAGTGTAACTACTTTCTTAATATCTTTTCTTCCTTTAATAAAACTCACTGCTTTTTGTATAATCTCTTTACCTGCACCTCTTTTTCTTGACCATACGGTATAGGCAACAGCTGTGTTTGCATCTTTTTTAAAATGAGCGTTCTGAGACATGAGATCAAGCTCTTTTACAGTCTTAGGAATACCATTAGTAAAAGCAATACATATAATACCTTCAATTTCATTATCTGCTTTAAGTCCGTATATCTTTCTATCGTAACTTTTTCTAAATTCTAAGTCTAACTCCGGTCTAACTGGATCTTCTTTAACATCAATATGATTTAACTCTACAAGTTTAGAACCTTTAACCCATTTAAAGAAGTCATTTATTTTATCTTTAATTATATCCATTCTTTTAATTCTTCCCCCATAATTTGACTGGCAATATCTACTTTCTTTCTTAAAGCTATTACAATCTTATCATCTACCGTGCTCTCAGCAATAATGTCTATGTAGGTCATCGGACTTTCTTGACCAATACGATCTATTCTAGCCTCTGATTGTTGTCTCTTCTCTAAATCATAACCATTAGAATAATAAATCATAGTTGAAGCTGCGGTTAAGGTAATACCATAACCCCCTGTTGCTGTTGTACCCACTAAAAATCTAACTGGACTTTCTTTATCTTGAAACTTTTTAATATTATCTTGTCTTTGATCCTGAGGTGTCAAGCCATAATAAGTAACAACTGAATTATCCCCATGCTCTTTTTTTATACGTTCTACTATTGTTTCTACATCGTACTGGTAATGTGCCCATATTACAACCTTACCGTGTACCTCGTCTAACAAGTCTGACAAATGATCAAGTCTGTTATTTTTTAAATCCTTAATGCTGCCATCGTCTGCCGTAAAGTGACCACAAGTAATCTGATGTAATCGCATAAGTTGTGTCATTACTGTGGCAGTCGTCATTATCTTGCCTTTAAATTGAGCCAAGGCTAATTGAGACATCTGTTTATATAGATGCTCTTGTTCATCTGTTAACTTAATAGTTCTACGCATAAATGTTTTCTTAGGTAGATCCAAACATTCATCTTTTAATACCCTATAAGAAAAGGCTTTTAATAATTCTGTTAATTCAGGTAGATTCCTATAACCCACTACAATTTTAACAGACCTTCCACCGAAGTTAGCTGTTTTCATAATGGCGTACCTTGTTCTAAATGTATAATAAGAAGTATGGCCCAATAACTCAGGGGCTAAGAAATCACATTGTTTATATAGGTCTAATGGAGACTTAGTAATAGGGGAACCTGTTAAGATTCTTCTATATTTAGCGTGTGGTCCTAAGACACATATATTTTTAGTCCTTTTGGCATCAGGGTTTTTAATAGTAGTAGACTCATCAATAGCCATTAAAGCATTATGACAAGACAAAAACTTATACGCAAATTCAGAACCTTTCTTAGTACTAAAAGACTCTACATTCATAACTAGAATATGAAGATCTGTACCTGTCTCAAATAAAACATCTAACTTTCTTTTTTGTTTAACGTTGATATTTGCCTGCCACATTACTGCCTTATATTCGACATGATCTGGCATATGCGCAGGAATCTGTTCTTTATACCATGTACCGATTACACCTTTAGGTGCCACAATTAAGGCACCATTAATTTTACCTTTATCATAAAGCATAGATATATTATCTATAAGCACTTTAGATTTACCTGTCCCCATCTCCATAAAATATGCAAAGTATTCTTTCTCCCAAGAAAGAGCTAAAGCATTTAACTGATGCTGATAAGGCTTCGTCTTAAATTTGTAGTTCATAATTTTTATCTTTCTATTGACATCCTTATCATAAAGACTATATTGATGTCAATGACAGAAAGCATGAATTACGGAGATATAAAAACTAATAAGCCTATCGTATATGTTTTACAGGAACTACCTGGTACTAAAGCCGGTGCTCCTAAAATAAATATTATGAGTGCTTCACAGTATGGAAATTTTAAATTTCTATTACCTGAATTTTCTCAAATAATATTTTCTCCAGGTCCTTTAATTATAAAGTTAAGGGGTTTGTTAAAAAATTATACGATGAAAGATTTCTTGTTATTGACAGGAGATCCTGCAATTATTGGTGTCGCGTGTTCTATTGTTTCTGAAATGACAAACGGAAAGTTCAAGCTATTGAAATGGGACAAGCAAGATAGAGTGTACTATCCAATCGAAATAAACTTACACGAGAAAGGAAATATAAATGAGTGAGATAAATTTTGAACAAGATGCGAGAGAAGAACTTGACTCAGTTAATGAAGGTAAAAAATTATCTGATCAAGTAGTAAAGTTACAAGAACTAGAGGATCAAGTAACTTTGAAAGAACATGAGTTGAAAGAATTAAAGAGAAAAGCAGAACTATTGTCAGGAGAAGTAATTCCTACAATGATGCAAGAAATGAATATTTCTACTCTTAAACTAGCAGACGGATCTTCAGTTGAAGTTAAACCCGTCTATGGTGCTTCTATTCCTATATCAAAAAAGGAAGAAGCATATAACTGGCTTCGAAAAAACGGCCTAGGTGACATCATTAAAAATGAGGTTACCGTTGCTTTTGGTCGTAACGAGGACAACAAGGCAATCGCTTACGCGACCCTTGCACAAGGTCAAGGATACCAACCTGTCCAGAAATTAAAGGTTGAACCTATGACACTTAAAGCATTAGTCAGAGAGCGTCTGGAGGCTGGACTCGAGATGCCATCTGACTTATTTAACATGTTCACAGGCAACAGAACAAAAATAACAAGGAGCAAATAAACATGAACCAAGTAGCAGAAAAAAAGACTGCAGGTCTTCCAGCCAATGTGTTTGAAGAAGATGCAGCAAAAGGTTTGGGTAATATAGGTCAACAAGATCTAGCCCTACCTTTCTTAAAAATCCTTGGACAACTTTCACCTGAAGTTAACAAACGTGATGGTAAGTATGTCGAAGGCGCTGAACCAGGAATGATATTCAATTCTGTTTCAGGAGAACTTTATGATGGAGCGAAGGGCATTAATGTCATTCCTGCATTTTATAAGTTAGAGTACGTGGAATGGAAAGATAGAGGAGAAGGCGCTGGTGGACCAGTAGCTATACATGACTCTTCTTCTGACATCATGTCTCAAACAAAAGCAGATGCAAACTACAAAGACAGATTACCTAATGGTAATTATGTTGAGAAGACAGCATCTCACTTTGTAATTATCACAGGAGATAGTCCATCGACTGCTTTGATATCTATGAAATCTACTCAATTAAAAATTAGTAGAAAATGGAATTCAATGATGTCGGGTATAAAACTAAAAGGTAAGAACGGGTTATTTACACCGGCATCTTTTAGCCATATTTACAGACTAAAAACTACGCAAATGTCTAATGACAAAGGAACGTGGTTTGGTTGGGATGTAAGTAAGGCGGGACCAATCACGGATACCAGTCTTTATCAGCAAGCCAAAACGTTTAGTGAAAACATTTCTAAAGGAAGTGTTAAAGCTAAGCATGGCGAAGAAAAGAAAGGGTCTAAGTCCCACTTCTAAGTTTCCTTAAAGGGAAATCATGCATGGAGTAGGCCGCCTGGGAGACTGTGCGGCCTATTTAAAAGATAATTATGAATGAATATATAAAAATATTTAATGGCTATAGGCATGCGTACGGAGTCGCAGATTGGACCAACGCCACCGTAGACCCAGAAAGCGGAAAGAAAAAACCTGATTATCGATGGACTTACGAAGAGTTTACTGATGAGATATATCAAGATCATTTAACAGGAAAGAAATCCGTAGGAATACAACCTACTAATGAGAACGGTGATGCAAGATTTGGCGTTATCGATATTGATCCTAAAGAATACGAAGGGTTCAACAAACAATTTTATTTAGAGACAATCCAAACATACCAACTACCTTTAATCCCTATTGAATCAAAAAGCGGAGGACTTCATTTATATTTATTTATGAAAGAATTTGTACCTTCCCCTTTGATTGTATCCTTCTTAAGTAATCTTCTACCTTTATTTAATCTTAAACCTGATTGTGAAATCTTTCCAAAGCAAACACAACTAACAAAGGATCCGGAAACAGGGGTTTTAAAACCAGGACAATTTATTAACTTACCTTATTTTGAAAGTGTAAAACGTAAAGCTATTAATATAGACGGAACATTCTTTACATTAGAACAATTTATAAAAGTTGCAGAAGCTAATTTAACAACAGCAGAAGATTTAAAAAGAATAACAGATGATATGGAATCTAAATCTATGGAGGGTGTGGACGAAGAGTTTACAGAAGGTCCACCATGTTTAGCTTTATTATCTAAGATTACAAACAAGACTGGCTTTGATGGCAAAGATAGATTTATGTATAACTATCATGTCTTTGTAAAGATGAAGTATCCGGACAGCTGGCAACAAAAAGTTAAGAATGCACCAGTAAAATATTTTGAGACAGTCCATGCAAATGCATGGGATCAACAAACCTTAAATGCTAAACTAAGATCATGGAATAAATCTGATAAGGGTTATACCTGCACACAGAGTCCGATCAGTGAGTATTGTAAAAAAGGTATATGCGTAAAGAAAAAATTTGGTGTACTAGCAGGGTCTAAAGGATCTTATCCTGTATTAACGAACTTAAGAAAAATAGATATTGATCCTGATCCAGAGTATGAATTTGATGTAACAAAACCTGATGGTATTGGTAAAGCAACGGTACATTGTAAGACTGTAGAACATGTTACAGATCAGCGAAAGAGACGGAATGCTATCACAAAACATGCAGGATTTCCACCACCAATTATAAAAGGACAAGAAGATCAAACCGTATTAGAAGCCTTATTTAAAACACAGAAAACAATTAATCCTCCTATAGGTACATCACCTAAAGAAAAATTACATGACTTGTTACATGCAAAAATTAACGGACCTAGAGCTATGAATGATGCCAGCTTTAAATCAGGAACTGTATTAATAGAAGAAGGATATGCTTATTTTAAATTTGATAAGTTTTATGACAGACTTAAATCTAAGAACTGGAAACATGGAGAAGATAAGACAGGCGTTATGATGAGAAAGACATACAAAGAGTGTGACATACAATTTTTAGATCAGAAAAGATTCCCGTCCAAAGATAAAGGTAAATATAATACACCGACTAAGAACGTAGTGATGATTGACATAAAAGAATTTGATGAAGTTCCTATACACCATACAAAATTAAAACATGAAACGGAGATAATGTGATTAGAAAAATACTCGGGCCTCCGGGAACAGGGAAAACAACTAAGCTATTAAAGTATGTAAATACTTTTTATAGACTAGGTACACCACTTAATAAGATTGGTTACTTTGCATTTACAACTAAAGCTGCCAATGAAGCTAAGGATAGAATGTTAGATCTTCATTCAGAATTACAATCAAAAGACTTACCTTATTTTAAAACTTTACATGCATTATGCTTTGCAAAGCTTGGCTTAAAGAAAAGTAATGTCATGCAGCCAGAACACTATGAAGATATTGGAAAGAAACTAGGTATAGAAGTAACTGTTTTTTCTGATGGAGAAGAGAAGACTGGCTTTGTAGATTCTGATAGCGAATACTTTAACATTATTAATGCAGCAAGAATCAAAGAGATCTCTGTGGAAGAAGAATACAACACAGATATGTATTCAGAAAACATAGACAAAAGACAATTACAAATTTTAAGAGATGAAGTAGATAGTTATAAAGATGCTTACAAGTTAGTAGATTTTACAGACATGATATTTAATTTTAATTCTTCTGAATTGTGTCCAAAGTTTGACGTAGTTATTATTGATGAAGCTCAGGATCTATCTCCAATACAATGGAAGATGTTTAATATATTAAAACAAAATTCTAAACATGTTATCTTAGCTGGTGATGACGACCAAGCAATCTATGGTTGGGCCGGTGCAGATGTTCATAAATTTCAAGACGAAAAGGCAAAAGACATAGTTCTGCCACAATCTTACAGAGTGCCAAAAGCCGTGCAAAATATAGCAAATAGCATACTTCAGCAGATTCCAGACGACAGGAAGTTGTCTAAAATGTGGCAACCACGATCAGAAGAAGGATCGGTTCAGAGAGTAACTTCTCTGGATGATGTGCCCATGGAACAGGGAACATGGCTAGTCTTAGGTAGAACACATTCTAAACTACAATCATTAAAAGAACCTTTATGTGAAAGAGGAATTTATTATGAATATAAAAACAGAAGAAGCTACCATGAAAGATTGTTTAGAAACATTCTAAACTACGAGAGATGGAGAGAAGGAACTTTACTTTCTTTAACTGAATGCAGAGATCTATTTGAATTTCTCAATAAAGAATTTACCAATGTTGAAGAACGACTTTATGATTTAAAAGAGTTTGGATATAGTATAACACAGAGATGGTATGAAGTTTTTGAAACCCATCCTGAAGAAAGTTTATACATCAGACTCATGAGACAAAACGGAGAAGAATTATCTAAGACACCAAGAGTAAAATTATCCACAATTCACGCAGCCAAAGGCGGTGAAGCGGATAATGTTTTACTTATTTTAGATAATACCAAAAAGATAAGAGAGTCAGTTGAAAAGAATGATGACAAAAGAGATGAAGAACATAGAGTTTGGTACGTGGGTGTAACAAGAACAAAACAAAACTTATACATAATGGAAGCAAAAAAGGAGAGAAACGGTTATGAAATCGAAACCATATAAAAAACAAGTTGGAGGATCTCACTATAAAGACATGGTCATGCAGCCAAGTGAGTTCATAAACAAGAATAGGTTGCAATTCGCGGAAGGGTCGGCTATAAAATATATATGCAGGCATGCAGCGAAAGGAAAAATACAGGACATTCAAAAAGCAATTCATTATCTAGAGATGATAATAGATCGCGACTATACAAAAAACAAACCAAAGACTCGAGAAGAGACTTGGTCCGAAGGTTTTAAAAAATGGAAGAAAGAATATGAAGATTCCCAAATTTGAAGCACAGACGGAATGGACAATTCCTACAGAATTTCCAGACCTTAGACAAGTTGATGAGATAGCAATTGACCTAGAGACAAGAGATCCTGATCTAATTAAGAAAGGATCTGGCTCTGTTATAGGTAACGGAGAAGTTATTGGAATCGCTGTAGCTACAAAATTTTACAAAGGATACTTTCCTATTGCACACCAAGGCGGTGGCAACATGGATAGACAAAAAGTTTTAGAATGGTTGAAAGATATTCTTGCATCAGAGAGTGTTAAGATCTTTCACAATGCCATGTATGACGTGTGTTGGTTAAGAGCTTTAGGTCTTAAGATCAACGGTGCTATTGTTGATACTATGATTGCAGCAGCTGTGACTGATGAGAATAGATTTAGATATGATCTCAATAGTTTGTCATGGAAGTATCTTGGCTTTGGTAAGAATGAAGCAGCTCTAGCTGAAGCTGCAGCTGAGTGGGGTATCGATCCCAAATCAGAAATGTATAAGCTACCTTCTTTACACGTAGGTTCTTATGCAGAAAGAGATGCCGAAGCTACCTTTGGTTTATGGCAAGAGATGAAAAAAGAAATCTTACACCAAGATTTAGAATCTATATTTAATTTAGAAACAGATTTATTCCCATGTCTAGTTGACATGAGATTCAAAGGAGTGAGAGTAGATGTAGAAGGTGCACACAAAATTAAAAAAGAATTAATTCAACAAGAACATAATTTATTACACGAGATAAAAAGAGAAACAAATATAGATACACAGATATGGGCAGCAAGATCTATAGCTGAAGTATTTGATATACTAAGATTAGAATACCCTAGAACAGATAAAACACAAGCTCCAAGCTTTACCAAAAACTTTTTACAGGAACATAAACACCCTGTCGTTAACATGATTGCTAAAGCTAGGGAGATAAATAAAGCACACACAACATTTATTGATTCTATTTTAAGATACCAACACAAAGGTAGAATACATGCAGAGATTAATCAGTTAAGGAATGCAGGAGGAGGAACAGTAACGGGAAGATTTTCTTATCAGAACCCTAACCTCCAGCAAATACCTGCTAGAAACAAGGATCTAGGCCCTAAAATTAGGTCACTATTCATTCCCGAAGATGGATGCAAATGGGGATGCTTTGATTATTCACAGCAAGAACCTAGACTCGTTGTTCATTATGCAGCGTTATATAAATTACCGTCCGTCTATGATGTGGTTGAAGCCTATGAGAATGATTCTAATTCAGACTTTCACCAGACCGTAGCAGATATGGCAGAGATCCCTAGATCACAGGCCAAGACTATTAACTTAGGATTGTTCTATGGAATGGGTAAAGCTAAACTTCAGGCAGAGCTGGGAGTGACGAAAGAAAAAGCCGCAGAATTATTTAATACTTATCACCAAAGAGTTCCGTTTGTTAAACAACTTATGGAGAAGGCTTCTAACAGAGCACAGGACAGAGGACAGATACGAACACTTCTTGGTCGACTATGCAGGTTCCATTTATGGGAACCCAATCAGTTCGGTATGCATAAAGCTATGGAACACGAAGATGCACTCAGGGAACATGGACCGGGGATCAAGAGAGCTTACACTTACAAAGCCCTAAATAAATTAATTCAGGGCTCAGCTGCTGACATGACAAAAAAATCTATGTTAGAGCTTTACAAAGAAGGTATAATACCGCATATACAAATTCACGACGAACTTGACTTATCTATTGAAAGTGACAGTCAAGCTAAGCGTATAATTGAAATTATGGAGAATGCTGTAACTTTGGAGGTTCCCAATAAAGTAGACTATGAGTTTGGGAATAACTGGGGTAGCATAAATGATTAAAAAATATGGCTTACTTAAATGCAAATATTCCTGTACAATACGCACAAATAAGGAGAGAATATTTATATGACCTTAAAGAACATCACGGCGAAGTTGAAGACTGCATCATCTTTGGGATGGCGTCTCTTACAGGACGGGCTATCTTATTCCATGCGATTATGGAGAACGGTGCTATCTTCTATCGTCTCCCGATATCTGCCTTCATTCAAAGAGGCTTTGACGTCAAAGAAGTTCCTAGACCTAGACTTGACGAGCTGGAGCTTTGGAATTGTTTCAGTTATTATCCTGCTATTACTACTTTCGATCTTTTAGCAGGCCAATCAGGAAAATATTTCGGTAAAGACAAGAAACTTCACGAAGGTAAATACCTTTTTACAGTTGATTTTGCCCACCCAGAGAGTAATATAGTAGATACCGAGCATTCGGAAATTCCGCACGAACATAAGTGCGCACACATAATGGCGTTGGAAGACGGCAATTATGCGGCTCAGCCAAACAATCGTATCATCTGGAGTCTACCTTCCTTTACAGTTAAGGATGAGGTGCCAGACTGGAAAGTCCAGACTACTGAATGGAATGTAGAAGATACGGGTAAATGGAAAACAGAAGATACCGATAGGTTCTTCTATAAAATTGAGGAGAAGAAAAATGATTAGATGGATTAAAAAGAAGTGGGACCAGTTTATAACTTGGTTCACAGACGGATTAGATAAGTAATGAAAAAACAAAAGAGTAAATTCGAATGGATCAAAAAGAATATAGTGATTGTTCCAGTTGTAGCTGCGATTATAGCTGGAACTTTCACATCTATTCGTTACGTTTTAAATTTAACAGATACGATTGAAGCAAATAAATCAACACTTACAGAAATTCACAGAGACATTAACGATCTTAAAGAGAAAGTAACAGGAATACAAACAAGACTTTCAGCTGCCGAAGCTACATGGGAGATGGCAGAAAATTTATATAGACAATTAGCAGATCAAGTAAGGGAGCATGCATATGATATTAAGGATCTTAACCGTTAGTGTTTTATTCTTCCTGTTCTCTACAACAGCACAAGCACGAAACGAATATTTAAACAACGGCACAAACACCTGCGCACAGGGAAGCTTTGATGTTTCTGTTGAACAAAGAGATGATCAATATAATTATAATCATTATGGTCCTAGTAATAATTATGAGAGTGTGGAAGACGATAGACGTGTAACTCTAACGTACAGAAAGTATTTAGGAACAGCATGTACAGATGAGTTTATTGCTGAACAAGAAAAACAAATGAAAATTAAAACTCAACTAGAGGTTATTAAAGAGTGTAAAAGAGTACCAAGAATCAGTCCCCCACCCCCAGAGTTTGCTGAATTAATCAATATGTGCCTGAAAGTAGGAGTTATGTCTACTTCTGGGTTTGCTGGAGATAGAGATTTTGATCCTAAAGTAAGCTATTGGACTGTATTGAAGAAGAAGTATTTGAAAGAAAATCCAGATGTGGTAATAATGAAAGATCCAAGATTAAAAAATGTCAAATAAGCCATTAAAAATATCAGAATCAGCTGCCGTGCAAATGCCAATGAAAACGGTAGCATCACTAATCGTGATGGTTGCAATGGGTGTGTTCGCGTACACAGAGATTACTGGGAGGCTCACCAGCTTAGAGACACAAACTAAATTAACATCAAAAGATTTAGAGGCTGCGAATGAATTTATTATAGGTGTACCAAAAGGTAAAATGGTTTCACCTCAGATACAGGAGCTTTTCATGTTGGTGGAGGATCTTTATAAATCCGTAGAGAAAATTGAAGTAAGAATTGAAGACATG
>Ga0080013_1003370_pt1 | contig 16972 bp, 14 predicted proteins | sample ETNvirenome_6_85_FD_69236 | JGI IMG/M metagenome (GOLD analysis project Ga0080013, IMG submission 69236) | Marine viral communities from the Pacific Ocean - ETNP_6_85 (SPADES assembly) (version 2) | ecosystem: Environmental > Aquatic > Marine > Oceanic | place: Pacific Ocean | collected 2013-06-19 | reverse complement strand
AGTATACTTCCGCAGAAAGAACGATTTACTGCAATATCACCAATACAGTAGACGCTACCACAGCGGGTTCGTTCACCTTTATTATTGAATATGTGCAGATTGCATAGAGGAATTGGGGTTAGCCCTCTTTTTCTTTTAAAAGGAGGTTTCTATGGCTGATGCTGTAACCGCAACAACAGTAGTTGATGGTGCTAGGACTGCCGTAATTTACTGTACAAATACCAGCGATGGAACCGGAGAATCCGCTGTCACTAAAGTAGATGTGTCAGGACTTTCTTCTCTTCAAAACGGTACTGCTTGTACAGGAGTAAGACTTGAAAAAATTGTTTTTTCAAACGTTGGCATGGGCGTAAAACTACTGTGGGATGCCACTGCTGATGTTATTGCGGCTGAACTACCCGCTGATTATGCGGATACTTTAGATTATTCCGATATTAGCGGCCTCCCTAATGTTGCAGCTTCTGGGGGGAAAACTGGGGACATACAGCTTACGACAGTAGGGCATAGCAGTGGGGATACGTACTCTATTGTTCTTTATTGTTTAAAAGAATATTAGACCCATGAGCGACGTTGAGCGAAAGAATGAATTAGACATTGTTCAAATACGCGGCGAAATACAACTTTTATCCCAAAAACTTGATACTATGAAAAAAAACGATCTTTTTCATATCCAAAAAGCCGTAGACGGAATTAATAAAGTTTTATGGGCCGTGGGGATTTTACTTTTAGGACAACTAGCTTTCGCCATTAAGGCGGCTCTTTGGAGTTGAGGCTTGGGGGCCTTTATTGTTATGGCTGTTTCCGGATCAAAAGATTTTGAACCAGATGTCGCTGAGTATATAGAAGAAGCCTTTGAGCGATGTGGTCTGGAATTAAGGACCGGCTATGACGCCAGAACGGCTCGTCGTTCTCTTAACTTCTTGTTTGCAGACTGGGCAAATCGTGGTCTCAATCGTTGGACCATTGAGCAAGTAACTCAAACTGTTGCGGCAGATATTATTGAATATCCCCTGGGGACAATTACTTTATCTGTTGCGGCGAGCGGAAGTTTTTCACTTGCTGAAACCATAACCGGGGGAACTAGCGCGGCTACTGCTTATGTTATAACAAAGCCTTCGGCCACGAGTATGACTATCTCGGTTCCTTCGGGAACTTTTGTGGCCGCAGAAACAATCACTGGAGGAACCAGTGCTGCTACGACAACTGTTTCTTCGGCACCCTCTCTGGTAGATGTTCAATCGTCCATAGATATTTTATCTGCGGTTATTCGGCGCAGCAGCCAAGATATTTCTATCCAACGCATGAGCCGGGATGATTATTTAAATATTCCAGATAAAACAACCACTGGAAGACCCGTTCAATTTTATGTTGATCGTCAAATTACCCCTGTAATTAAAATATGGCCCGCCCCAGAGAACAGCACTGATCAACTTATCTACGATAGGTTGGTTCGTATAGACGATGCAGACACATCTGTTAATACAATTGAGGTCCCTTTTCGCTTTTATCCTTGCCTAGCTGCGGGACTGGCATATTACATTTCATTGAAACGAGCCCCCGATAGAATACAGATTCTAAAAACTATTTATGAGGAAGAGTTTGAACGTGCGGCTTCAGAAGACCGGGACAGAGCCTCTCTCTCCATAGTTCCATCGGAATCCAGCTTGCGGGCGGTAGGATAATGGCTAGATTTGCTTCTAATAAATATTCCCTGGGGATTTCAGATCGATCCGGCGTAGCATATAAGTTACGCGACATGAAAAAAGAGTGGACAGGTTTCTTGGTCGGGAAAGATGAATGGGAAGCTAAACAACCGCAACTCAACCCTTTGAAAGTGGTGGGGGATCCCCAAGCTTTGAAAAACCCTAGACCAGATAGAACAGAACCCGCTGTTACGGTTCTGTTGCCTTTCAATAGTTTTCGCTCGGCAGGATCAGGAACAACAACAATAACGGTAACAGAACCAGGACATGATCGCTCAACGGGGGACACTGTAAGGTTTAGAGATGTATCCCCCTTTGACGGGTTTAGTGAAAGTATGCTGGAAACTGCGGCAGGATTTTCTATAACAAAAGTTAATTCCGCGAGCTATACCTTTGTTGCAACTAGTGGGACAGCAACATCGGGCAATGTTGCTGGTGGCGGGGGGTTTGCGTCGGCGGGTCCCGTAACTGTGAGCGCGTAACATGGCTTTTACATTCACAACCCTAAAGACGGCTATTCAGGACTACACCCAGAATACGGAGACTACTTTTACGGGCCAGCTATCAAGATTTATTGTAAATTCCGAAGAGAGAATTTTAAAGGAATGTCAGCTTGATGTTTTTCGTAAGAATGTGTCTGGATCATTAACCAGTGACATAAAATTCTTAACTAAGCCCACAGATTTTCTTGCGCCATTTTCTTTAAGCGTAATAGTTAGTTCAGAAAACAAACTTCTTCTGTATAAGCAGGTAACATTTTTACAGGATTACACGCCAAACCCAGCCACTACAGGGGAACCGTTATATTATGGCGACTGGAATGACGAAACTTTATTAATAGCTCCCACTCCAGATTCTGCTTATAACGTTGAATTACATTATTTTTACAGACCCCAATCAATCACCGCATCCAGCGATGGAACCAGTTGGCTTGGGACGAATGCCGAGTTGGCCCTTCTGTATGGTGCCCTAGTTGAGGCCTATACTTTTATGAAAGGCGAACAAGATTTATTGTCTCTTTATAACAATAGATTCATGGAAGCTATTCAGTGGTTGAAGAATCTTGGCGAAGGTAAGCAAACCAGAGATGAATACCGCTATGATCGTGTTCGGAAAGATGTCGCATGATTGATCTTAAAGGAGCATCGGTAGCTTTAGTTGGATTAGGAGATTCTCAACGGGAATACACCTCCTCCGTGGCTAATGGAGCGGAATATGATGAGGTGTGGGCTGTAAACTCTATGCTGGCACCTATTAAGCATGATCGAGTGTTTATGATGGACCCGCCATCAAGGTTTTTTGATACTGACTTAGCGGGTAAGCAAACCGCCGCTCTTAGAAGGGAACTTCCTAAACATCCGGGTCCTATATACACATGTGAACTCGATAGCAGAGTTCCGGGAGCCGTTCTTTTCCCGTTAGAGAAAATCATCGAAAAAACAGGTCTTTGTTATTTTAATAACACAATCCCCTACGCCATAGCTTTTGCCACATACCATGAAATAGGAAAACTTTTCCTGTACGGAATAGATTATTCCTACAGAACTAATCTTCATATGGCTGAATCAGGGAGAGCGTGTACGGAATTCTGGCTTTCGGCTGCTGTCGCAAGAGGTATGAAGGTAGATGTAGCTGCATCTTCGTCTCTTTTAGACACTGATGTTCCTATAGAGGAAAAGCTGTATGGATACCATAGGTTAGATGATCCACTGATAATGGATATAAAAGACGGTGCTCTTGCGCTGATTCAAAAATCCAACATTGAACCCCCGGAACCCTTGGATATTGAACCCGCTTTATACGAGCGAAATGATAAAGTCATTTCGATGCAGGGGAAATCGTAATGTTTGATGTAAGTTCTTCTGTTTCCGTTGGAAATGTGGATGTGTTCACAACTGATAATAAAGGTCATTCTATAGAGGAAGTTGCCCAGATGGCAGCGGATAGAATTCTTTATGTTGCGGATGAAGCCCCTCCTCCCATACGAGATCAGGCTCAAGCATTCAAGAACACGCTAAAGCAGACACTGATTTACTATATGCGGCAAGCGGTAGAGCAAGACAGAGCAACAATTTGTGCTAAACTAAGGCAGAACGGTTATTCCGAGTTAGCGGATAATTTAAGGAGTTTGTGATATGGCTATAACAGCGGCAATGTGTACTGCATTTAAGGGAGAGGTCTTAAAGGGTACGCACAATTTCTCCGCTTCCGGGGGTAATAGTTTTAAATTAGCTTTATATGCGGAAGGTAGTGGCGGTAAAAGCAGCACTACGGCTACGTTGGGAGCAACCACTACTGCTTTCACCACTACGGGTGAAGTGGCTTCTAGTGGATCATATGCAACGGGTGGATCCGCTCTCACCAATATTGATCCCACCACTAGTGGGACCACCGGATTCGCTGATTTTTCAGATCTAAGTTTCACAACAGCGACTATCACAGCTATGGGCGCTATGATCTATAATGATACGAACAGCGATAAGGCTGTTTGTGTTTTAGATTTCGGATCTAATAAAACCAGCACTGCCGGAACATTCACTATCGCGTTTCCAGCGGCTGATGCCAGTAATGCTATTATCAGAATTGCGTAGGGAATGTTAACTTGGCAAACATCACCGGCTGGGGACGTAGCACTTGGGGTTCGGGGGCATGGTCCTCTGCGGTTCCTGTTGAAGTTACAGGTGTTGCCGGAACTGGCGCAGTCGGTTCTGTTACGGTTACGGTGGGTGCAAATGTTACGGCTACGGGTGTTGCCGGAACTGGTGCCGTTGGTTCCGTCACGGTTGCAGCAGGCGCAACAGTCTCTCCAACGGGTGTTGCCGGAACCGGTGCCACCGGTTCTGTTACGGCTACGGGCGGTGCAACAGTCTCTCCAACGGGTGTTGCCGGAACTGGCGCAGTCGGTTCCGTCACGATTACGGGAACTGCAAATGTTACCCTCACAGGGGTCGCGGGAACAGGCGCGATTGGGACTGTTGTTGCATCGACTAGTGTATCCGTCTCGGTTGACGGTGTATCAGCCACGGGTGCAGTTGGCTCAGTAAATATCTGGAGTATAATTGATGCATCGCAGACACCTAATTGGTCAACCGTTAGCGCATCTCAAACCCCCGATTGGACAGAAATAGCGGCATAGGAATAGGATTATGGCTTCTTCATATTCAACAAGTCTCGGAATTGAGAAAATGGCGACCGGAGATCAATCCGGGGCATGGGGGACAACAACAAATCATAACTGGGATATTATAGATCGTATCTCAGCCTATACCTCTGTTGCCATAACAACAAATGCAGATACGGCTACTCTTACTGTTCGAGAAGCCTCTCCTGAATCAGGAACTGAAAACCTTCAGGACGGAATGTATCGTGTAATTAAATTCACAGGCGCTTTGGATTCAAATTGTACAATAACAGTTGCTCCCAATACAGCAAAAGTATTTTTTATAATTCTTAACGCTACAACAGATTCTGGCTCAAGTGGTCCATATTCTTTGATTTTGTCACAGGGATCTGGTGCAAATGTAACTGTAGGAAATGGAAAAGCATCAGTTATTTATTGTGATGGTGCTGGAGGTGGGGCAGCGGTTATTGATGCATTTAGTGATTTACAAATAACGGATGATTTGAGTTTAGCTTCTGATTCTGCTGTTATTAAAATGGGGGCAGATGACGATATTACAGTAACTCATGTTGCGGATGTAGGCTTAAAATTAAAACAAGCTGGTGCAACAGGTGACGGTAGTCCCTTTGTTCTAACCCTGCAAACGGGTGAACTCGATATTGCAGCGGCTGATGTCCTGGGACAGATAGATTTTCAAGCCCCAGATGAAGCCACGGGTACTGACGCTCAACTTGTCGCTGCCGGTATTGCTGCTGTTTCAGAAGGGGATTTTAGTTCAAGTAATAATGCAACTAAATTAAGTTTTAAAACGGCTGCTAGTGAAGCCGCTTCTGAAAAAATGTCTCTTAGTTCTGCTGGCAATCTTGATGTAACTGGCGATATTACTGGATTAACTTTAAATGCAGATGGAGATACGTCAGCTAGTGATAATGCTGCTATAGGTTACACCGCATCTGAAGGTTTGATCTTAACAGGCCAAGGTTCAACCAACGATGTTACCATTAAGAATGATGCTGACGCTGATGTTCTTACCATTCCTACTGGAACAACTACTGTTGACATCGTCGGAAACTTATATGCGGATGGAAATATCAAATTTCCTGAAGCGACGGACTTTAGCGGCACAGCAGGTATGTCGATCAATGGCACCCACGGACGCATGGATATCGTGACCAGTTCGAGTGCGGTGAACGAATGCCTCCGCTTGAACAAGGTGACAGGTGATGGCGACCTCATCGTATTCTTCCAAGATGGTACAGAAGAAGGTAACATCGCAGTAAGTGGTACCACTGTTAGTTATAATACATTTACAGGCGCACATGAGGGGCAATGGGAAACGGACATCAGCGATCCACCAGAAGGTACACTAATTAGCACTATAGATGGGATTATAAATCGAATAGTAGAAACTTTTGTTAATGCAGAAGGCATGACAGATGTCAGAACAGTTAAAAGTACTGACCCTCAGCCAGAAGATGCAACTCGACATATCGCTCCTAAACCTCAACTTACTAAAATTAAAATAACAGATGAACAGGCAGATTCCCGTGTTTATGGTGTATTCGGTGCTAGACGTAAGCAGGGAGAAGGTATTACTGTATATGCAATCGGTACGGCAATGGTAAGGGTTAAGGGGGTTATCTCAGGTGGTGATCTCATCCAGTCATCTGCTACGGCTGGTGTAGCTGAAAAACAGTCTGACGATATTATCCGTTCCAGTACTGTTGGTAAGGTATCTAGAGGGGATGATGAAACAGGCGAACGTCTTGTAGCTTGTGTTCTATATTCTGGATAAGTATTAAATATTTAAAACAAGGGTTATAAAAAATGGCTATAAATTTTAAACCGGATGATAAGTATAAAGTTGACGGGGTAACTACAATCCCTAGAACTTATGAAGGTGAGAGTTTAGCTTATATTTCAGATAAAGAAGCTCTACTGCTTAGAGAAAAGGGTGGAGGTGTACCTCCGAATGATCCCTCAGGACAAATTACCAAATTTGGTATTCCAAGTTTTATGGGTGGTCCTAACTGGATAACCAGTGGGGCATATAATCAGCCGGGACATCCGATGCACCATCTTTCCCCTGATTACCGACCCCCCGCTCCTGCCCCAGCACCTGCCCCGGCCCCTGCTCCTGCCCCTGAACCTGTACAGCCCCCAGACGTTACACCAGTTGCTATTAACCAAGGAGAATTACCCATTTTTGGAGAAGGCTACAAACCAGTAGACCAACCAACTACAGTTACTCCTGGTCAAGCTCCTGCAGCACCTGCAGATATTGCTACACAACAATTTCCACCGGAATTTTTAGGTAATATTCTAGCGGGTGGAACTACTACAGATCCTACAACTAATGAAGAAATAGTAACCGATCCTTTTAAATTTCCAGAAAATACTCTAGGACAAGAGCAAGAAGATATCCAAGAAGGTCTAGCAGGAGTTACTTTTGGAGGTAGAGAACAGCCTGTATTTAACCCTGCTACTAATAAATATACTTGGGAAGGTAATTTATATACACCCAATGAGCTAAGGGAACATTTTGGATTTCCTGCAGTTAAGGATTCTTCAGAGCCTGTAGAAACAACGTATGGTTCATTTGCTACACAAGAAGCTTTTGATTATTTTCAGGAGTATCTAGGTAAACAATTTCCACGGGGTATTGAAAAACAACCTGTAAGACAGATCACTCTAGAGGAAAGAAATCAAAGGATTCTAGACATAATGTCTGGACAAGCTACAAGTTCAGAGCATCCTCCAGGTACAAAAGTAGAACTATCACCTATAGAACTACAGCAAGAAGAACTTCTAGCTTCACAACAAATGGGACAAGCAACTCCTATTACATCTGATGTTGCCGGTGCTGTTCCAGAGATAGGTGTGCAGGGAGAATTTGAAGCTGCACAAACACAAGCAGCTAAAACAGAAGAAATAGACAGAGCCAGAGCAGCTAGACTTACGAGAGAAAATATTTCTGCAGAAGTTTTTGTACAAGAAGCAGACGTAATAGGAACTGTAAGTGAACAATCTCTAGCACAAGCACAAGCTGATAATCTAGACCCAAAGGCTACAATACAAGGACAGCTAGAAAATCTGTACACTTCTATTACAGATGGACAACCACTACCTCCTTGGGCTTCTGGGCCAGTACGAGCAGCTTCTCAAATCATGCAGCAGAGGGGTTTAGGAGCTAGTTCGATTGCAGGGGCTGCTCTTGTACAAGCCGTACAGGAAAGTGCTATTCCTATCGCTGCTGCGGATGCACAGGCGTATGCTACTATCCAGTTGCAGAATTTAAATAATGCACAACAAACAGCTTTACAAAATGCTTTAACCTATGCACAGATGGATCAAAGAAATCAAGATGCTAGAATGAGATCCGCTATTCAAAATTCCCAAAGCTTTTTATCTATTGATGTTCAAAATTTAAATAATGATCAACAAAAAGAAGCTCTAGATTTTAATGTTAGAGCACAGGAAATGTTTTCAAATCAAAGTGCTGAAAATGCTGCTAATCAATTTAATGCACAAAGCAAAAATCAAATAGATCAGTTTTTTGCTAACTTAGGCACGCAGGTATCACAAAGAAATTCAGAATTGCAAGTAGCACAAGAACAATTTAATGTAGATCAAGTAAATACTGTCAGGCAATTCAACCAGAGTATACTAGATAGTAGAGATAAATTCAACGCTAATTTAACAGCGCAGATCAATCAGTCAAATGCTGTGTGGAGAAGGACTATAAATACAGCAAATAATGCTACGCAAAATGAAGCTAATAGAATAAATGCACAGAATTTACTAGGTCTAACCAATACTGCTCAAAACAACCTGTGGCAAGCTTACCGGGATGAAGCACAATGGTTGATCCAAACATCTGAAAATTCTTTACAAAGATCGCATCAGGCAGCTATTCTTTCACAACAGCAGAATTTTCAAAATGAACTATACAGGAAATCTGTAAAAGATAATGCATTTTCTGCAATGGGCGTATTAGCTGGTAATATTGCTGCGTCCTGGTTAAGTAATCCAAATACAGGTAAAGAATAAGATAATTAATAGGGGATAAATTATGGGATGGATGGCATACGCAGGATTGGCACTATCAGCATACCAAGCAATGCAGCAAGGTAAGGGCGGTGGAAGTGGTGGCGGTGGTGGCGGTGGTGGTACTAAGGCTTTGGAAGATGCTATGCGCGCTCAAACTGCAACAAAAGCAACAGAACGACCTTTAGAAGAGATAAAACCTGCAACTGATACTACAGAACAAACAGCCAAATATTTTTCCAGAATGGCGGCTGCTATTGACAGGAATGGTGCTATGAAACAAGTAGCATCAGACTTGTTGCGAGATATGCAAGCGGGAACGGGGCGTATTCAAGAAGAGCCTAAAGTATCACCACTTTCAACCGAAAGCCCAGGACCAGGGGCATTTTCTCCGAAAGAAAGATATGATGTACTTGCAGCAGGGTTTGGTGGAAGCCCTAGCTATCAACAAATAATTGAAGAACCAACAGAAGAAGAAGAAAAAGAACGATCTTCATTTGTTAACTTACGAGATTTCCGTTAATATACTTATAAAAGTAGAGGATAAAAATGCCAGAAACAATAGATAGTATACGCAGAAGTCAACAAGGACTTCCAAATCCTTTAAGTAGAGAAATACCCGGACAATCTTTAACCAGAGAACCGGGGGAATATGCTTTTGAACAACCTGCCAGGATAAATGATCCTGTAGAAGCTGTGGATACTATTTTTGAAAAAATAAAAGAGCCTAATAATCTAACTTCTTTATTAAATTTACTAGATGCGGGGGTGTCTATTGAATCTATAGTTAGAACAATAACTTTTACAGCATTTACAGATGGTATGATAACTGTAGATACTGCAGAACTTGTAAACCCTATTCTAATATTAGAAATTTTAGCCTTGGCTAGAAAAGGCGGCATAGGAGATCCTAGAATTTTAAACTCTTATCCTAAAGAATCAGTAACTGTTGATAAATCTTTAGAAATAATGAAACAACTAAAACCTAAAAAATATAAAACTATTCTAGAAAACGCACAAGCTTTAAAAGAAGATAAAATGATTAGCAGAGAAGATAGGCTTTCAGCTATGGCAGGAAGTTTCATGTCAGATGTAAGCAGCCCTAGAATGGCAGCACCGCCTATGCTAGAAGCACAGCCAGGGTTTTTAGATGAACAGCCCCCGCTGGAGCAAGCTGCTTTACCGGAAGAATATCCTGTACTAGAAGAGGCTGCTTTGCCAGAAGAAACTATTTTACCTGAAGAAGAGGAGCTAGTCTAATGTCAGCATTTCTTAGTGCCTTGGGGGGTTTTGCAAAAGGTCTCGACCAATCTTTACAAAGAAACGAAGCGTATGCACAGCAAGCGAAAGCTGCAAAAGAAAAGAGAGATGCAGATTTTTTAGATGCAGTAGCTTTAAAGAGGATGGATTATGCAAATGCTCAGAAAGTTGCACTACAAGATGCTAGCTTAACAATGCCTGGATTTCCTTTTAGGATACGAAATCCTAAAGAATTTGAAGATGATCCTTCGATGTATTCTAGAAATGTAATTAAGCAAATTGATACTATTGTATCCCAATTTCCTGACGAACAGCAACAACTAATTTTAGATAATCCAATGTTTTCAGATGCTTTTGAAAGTCATGCTGCTATCGCTATGAAATGGAACATAGAAAAAGGAGCACATGGAGCACACCTTGGACGTTATAGATGGTCCCCATATACATTAGAAAGTCAAGCTGTTAGAAATAAATTTACTGGTTTAGGTTATAAACAGAGGGTTGCATCTGTTTCTACCAATACAGATACTAAGCAAGTAGAAGTTACAATAAATGCTCTAACCAGTGATCCTACAAGTAAACAATACTTAGATGCACAAAAGCTAGTAGATCAAGAACATGGTGATGGCACTTGGGAAAAGTGGATTGAAGTACATAAAGGAAATGCTCTAGGTGAAGTTGTATTACCTCTAAATACTAGAATCTACAAAGCTCCTGCAGGTACTAGTGCATTAAATTCTTCTGCTCCTTCTATGAATAGAGCACTTACTACCCAGATGAATGATGCAGATAAATCATTTGTAATGAAGAGTCCAAAATTATTTAAATATTTCAATCCTAAAAATCATTTATCGCAGGTTTTCACTCAATTTATGCGTTCAGATATTGGCACAAGGGAAAAACAAGCTTTAGCAAAATATATGATGGAAATAGCAAATGATGGTGATAATAAGGGGCAAAATGTACCTCCTGAAAAGAGAGATTTTGCATACCATCAAGATCAATTACTAACATTGGCAGATGCTATATCTTATGCTAGTGGTACAATGACAGTAGTACGAGATGGAGAACTTATATATGAAAATTACATACCGGAAAAAAGACTAGATAATGCATACCTTAGAGAATTGCAAACTTCTTATATGCAATCTCAGTCTTTAAATGAACAATTTGATGAAATACAAGAAACTCTGCTAGCTATAGAAGAGGGCGGATTACCCGGCTCTCATTTTCCTTTAGGTTTATCAACAGCATTTACAACTATTCTTGGTTCTAGTGGAGAAGAAGGTGGAGATGGTATAACTGGTATAATTAAGGGCGTTGTTAATGTCGTAGAAAATTTACTATCAGAGAAAAAGTCTATTATCGCAGATAACAGGGCAAACGGCTTTAGTATAAATAGTCCTGAAGGTAAATTTGCTTTTAAAGATGCTACATTACAAGATCTCCAGAAACAACAACAGCTTGTAGAATTTAGAGCAAAAGATGCAGGACCGGCTTTAAAGATATACGAGCGCAAGATGGAAGCCTTTAGACAAGGCGTTGCAACTGAAGAGAGTTCCGCTTCTGAATACTTTAACGGTTTACATACCGACGAACAACTTAAAATTAGACAATTCTATTTAGCTGCTGCAAAAACTGAACTAACTTACAAGCTAGCAATGGCTTGGCAAGGCGGGGCCGGTGGTAGAATGGTTTCGGACCAGGATTTTAAAGTTATTAAAAATGCTATTTGGGGTCTTCCTTCTGGTAAAGCTCAAGCAGCAGCTTTAGGACTTATTAGAATGTCTACTATTAGACCTATGCTTAGATCTCAAATGCTCGTCAGGTATGATCAGCCCGGAAGAAATACTTTTAAAATTTTAGAAAGTGTCGAACCGGTTTTACAGGCTGCATATGATAATGCGTATAAGAATTATGAAATAGAATTAGCAAGAGAAAAGCTTACTCCAGAACAACTAGACGATACTTATAAGGAGATTATTGATCAGCGTCAACTAATAAAGGGAGGACCACTCAGATCTGCTTTGCCTGTACACCCGACTATGCGGCAGTCTTTTTGATAAGGTAAATTAATAATGGCAATTGGAAAAAATACAAATTTAGTACTTAAACCTGCTGAAGGTGCTTTACAAAGAGCACAGGAGCTTTATCAGGGCAGGTTAGAAGAAGAACCGGGGGTAGCACTACCTCCTGTATCTGATGCTGGGCCAACTCCTACTGCCCGTGCAGAACCGCCTGTAGCAGCACCTGTAGAGCAACCTGCTGATTTAACACCAGGAGATGTTGCATTTAGAACTCTACAAAAAGGTTTAGGATTTGAAGTTGAACCAGTTAAAGGATTAACTTTAGAACCTGCTGGAGATCCTGCTGGAGATCCTTATGGATTTCTAGCAGACCCAATTGATTGGTCTAAAAAAGGAATACAACAAGCAGCATACAAAGAGGCTGCACAAAAAACAGACCAATTGGAGCTTGAAGATAGAAAAAGTTATATACTGTGGTACTTGCATAACTTACAAGAAAACTCTCGTACTAATAGAGAATATGAAAAAGCAGTAAATGAGGTACTTTATACACAAAAGGTAGATATGTTAAGCCATGATATGTTTAAATATGGGCAACTGTATGAGGACCAAGATAATCCTTACTGGGGTAATTCTGCTATGCTTATGGAAGATCTTATGCCTGATCCAAATAAGCCCCCACAAGCGCGAGGAAGATTTCTTCCTTTAGAAAAGCGAAATAGAGATCTTAGAAAGGCCAGAGAAGAACTAAGTAATGCAAAAACTCCGAGGGAAATTGCAGAAGCTACAGCTAAGGTAGAAGCACAGGAAGCTAGGGGGGAGTGGCTACCTTATAGTTTGGAAAAAGATGGACAATCGATAGTAGCACCAACAGAACAACAAGCATTGGCAGGACAACTTTACTATGACAAGGAATGGGCGAGATTTGTATATAAAGGAACCTTTTTAGACAATCTATATAGTGCAACTACAGAACTTAGTTTAGCAGCAGAGCGAGGACTAGCAGAAGTACCTAATTTTCTTATGCAAATGTCTGGTCTAGTAGATCTAGGACTTAATTATGCTGCTAAAGGCGGTATGAATGGATTACAATTTATTTTTGATCAGGCCGGATTAGAAGTAGATTTAGAAGTTGAAGAACAGTTTAACAAAGCGATGGAAGCTACTCAGCAGGGATTAATTGAATTTACAGCAGAGTATGAACAAGCGATAAAACCCTGGCGTGATAGAATAGGAAAGTTTGGAAGTAAGGGCGCTAGTACTACTGTTGAAGATAGACTTGTAGAAGAACTTGTAGTAGCGGGTTGGATAGCAATTCCATTTTTACAAAAAGCTATTAAAGAAGGAAAGAAAAAAGCTACTCAATTTATGGCAGCAGCACTGCGGCAAGAAGCTATTATCGAAACTAGCAGTGTTAAAGGTGCTGAATCAGCCACATCAATAATTTTTAGAACGAGAGAAAAACTAAAACTATACGTCGATGATGATGTTCTTAAAAATCTAAATACTATGCCACAAGAAAAAGCGTTAGGAATTATCAGTCAAGTATTAGGGCAAACGCAAGCAAGGAATTATAAAGCTTCGCTAGAGTTCTTGCGTTCTAGAGCAGTTACAGAAAATAAAGCACTTAGAAAAGCAGCGCAAAGATACTCTGCAGTTCCTTTAGCTCATACAATAGGCGGGGGCATGTCAGAAATAACGGCTGCAAGAGAAGTAGCAGCAACCGGTGCTTCTGAACTTATGATGAATCTTGGCTTTGTTGTAGCAGAAGATATGTATCCAGATGATATCGCTCTGCAAATGGGGGCTGGTCTTTTTGGCGGCTGGTGGGGAATGAGAGGTAAAAACTATGCTCTAAATCAGGGTCCGTGGGGAGTTAGCGGAAAAGCAAGATCGTACTTTGGTCCAAACGGCGGTAACATGCAAGTAAATTTGTATAGCCTTTTCAAAGTAGGTCATCGTCTTACTGGTTCAGAAACCCTTGATCACTGGGCAGAAAATAGAATATTAAAGTACCTTGGTGTGTACGATGATTTTGTGCGAGATTTTGGAGAAGATGCAACTATCGGGCAGAAAAAACATTTTTCCACTAGTATTGCTAAAGATAGGGGAGAATTTAAAAATTTAGTAGGACAAGTTGAGCAAGCAACAAAAATACTGGAGCAAATACCAGAAGGCGATTTAAGAGATATTCTTGGAAAAGCAGAGCAGATACAATCAGCTATAAGAGAACTTACACTAGGTGGTATGTCAGATGCAAAAATACATGAAACATTATCGGATACTTTTGCAATACCTGTATTAAATATGCTTGAATTGCAACTTCTCAATAAAATAGATGTGGGTTTATCATTAAAAATGAATCGTATTCCACTTATATCTGAGTACCATAGTATTTTAAAAATGAAACAGGAAAATTTACAATCAATAAAAGAAACTTTAGATGCTATAGGAGAAGTTAAAAATGTAGGTCCGGCTAGTGCTAGCTTGAGAGAGCATATGATAAAAATTTATGCACAAGAAACACAAAGGTTTGAAAGATCTTTCAAAAAACTTATGAATAAAGTAGAAACCCAATACAAAGAATTTGAAGATATGATAACTAATCCTGCCTCTAGAGTGATAGCAAAAATTAGAAATGATGCTGAAATAGATACTGCTCTTGACCTTGGTAGAATGGACGAGCCAGCAAATCGACTAGGACATAATAGAGATGCAAATGCAAGATTTGGAGAAATATTAGAAAGTACCCTAGGCGACCTTGAAGATGCTTATAATAAAGTAGATTATAATTATGAATTTAAAAGCACAGATGAAATGGCATCTGTACTAGAGGAAATAGTACTTGAAACTGTAAGAACTCCAAGTCCTACAAGAAATGTAGTAGGAGTACAGCCTAAAGCGTATGATGCTAAAATAATACTTTATGGTGCTAGGAATAAATTTATAAGTAGAGAGCTGCAAAAAGTAAAGCCTATACAAGGCCAAGATATTTTAGAAGCTAGAATAGGTTATTTGCAGAAGTTAAGAGAAAATGTTCTAGACCGAAATCCCGGTGCAGATGAAATTAATACAGTTCTAAGCCCAGAAAGCCACGCGCAGTTTGAACTTGATATAGCCGATTTAATAGATGGAGGACACTACAGTGATATTGAAGACTTAATTAATAATAGAGTAAATAAACTATCACAAATAGACGTAGCAGATAGCGGAATAGGCGCTGTGTACACTATGGCAGAGTTTGCTAAATTGCGTAGTTTTGTAACTACAAAAAGTGTATCTCATTCAAACGGCCAAGCACGGTACTCTTTTAGAAAAATTCGTGACATGATGGATAAGTTAATCAATTCAGCAGATCCTAAAGATGCAGATGCAGTTAAGGCATTAAAAAATGCTAATAAGTTAAATAGAGAGTATAGCCTACTATATAAAACAGGAACAGGTGCAAAAATAAGAGCAAAAGATGCACAAGGTAGAAGTACATATGGAAATCATTACCTTGATTCTGAAGGAATATCAACCTATCCAACAGATCCTAATTTACAATCTATAATTCCTTCAGAATATAATTTATTTGAGCATTTTTTAGCTCCACTTTTTGGAAAAAAGCAGGATAAAATGGATGAAAGTTTTAACACATTTCAGAAAATATTTTTACCTGATGGAGAGTTAGCTTCATCTGATGTAGATTTACTACTAGATAATTTTACTTTGCAAATTGCTTCGATTAGACAAAAAAAGACTAGAGGTGTTCAAAAAATAGAAAAAGTAGCTTACTTGAATTTTATGGATAGGTATGGTACTTTAATAGAATCAGCCGACAATCTAAGCGGACACACGACTAGAAGATTTGAACAATTTAAGCAGCTAGGAAAGCTTTATGATAATAGGGTCAAAGATCCTAGCACAGAGGCAATAGAAGAGCTTGAATATGATAGTTTTCAAAGGACGCAGATACTTAAACTAGAAGAAGAACAGCGAGAAGCTACTAGGATTCTAACACAGTTTTATGACCTCAGAAGCGAAGCACTTGGACCAAAGGTTAGTTTAATTGCACAATTAGCAAGTAGTGATCCTGATAGTTCGCAAGATTTTGCAAGAATATTATTTGGAAAAGGTGAGCAAGGTGCGGAATCTGATGTAAAACGCTCTCGCGGTATGTACCCTTATATAGCTCCTGAAACTCTAGAAGATTTAGCAGAAAACCAGCGTTTACTGCGTGGAGTAGATCCTGAAGATGTAGTCGGACCTACTACGCCACTTGATCTTCGACCTAACTTTGTACAAGCTGTAGAACATTTAGAAGATGCTTGGGCAAATGGATTTATAAAAGATAAGATAGATGAAAACGGGAAACTAGTCACAGCAAAAGAACATTATATAGCTCTTAAAAAGGCACTTGGTACGTTTCTGATGGACGATATGCTAAAAACAGTATATGCCCGTGTCAATAAACAAAATCTTAATGTTAACCCGGATGATCTTTCTGCTGGAATATTCCGCATGAGTAAGCTGAATAGAGCTACAAATCTTGCAAAAGAACTGCACTCAGGCCGTACTGGTTTGTTTAATCCCGAAGAGGGAGGAGTTACTGCCAAAGAAATTACAAGTTCGTTTACAGAATACAACGTAAACGCTGCAAAAATGGAAGACTATCTAAGAAACAATAGAGAAGCATTTGAAGCCCTGTTTAGTAAAGAGCATGTAGATAGAATAAATGCAGCTTTTAAAACTTCATGGGCTATGGGTACTGAAAAGATAGATGAAACATTTACAGGATTGTTTCAAGGATACTCAGCCAGTACTCTACAATC
>Ga0080013_1003368_pt1 | contig 16998 bp, 17 predicted proteins | sample ETNvirenome_6_85_FD_69236 | JGI IMG/M metagenome (GOLD analysis project Ga0080013, IMG submission 69236) | Marine viral communities from the Pacific Ocean - ETNP_6_85 (SPADES assembly) (version 2) | ecosystem: Environmental > Aquatic > Marine > Oceanic | place: Pacific Ocean | collected 2013-06-19 | reverse complement strand
CACCGCGGGCTAAAATAATACAAGCTCTTTTATCGCTTGATTTCATAGGGAAATTCTACGCTTTCAAAACCGACCATTACTCTTTTTAAATGAAATGGAGATGTTTTTTCTGTATTAATGCCGTGAACTGCGGACGGAGATATTTTAATACCACTTTCTTTAAGTATTTTAATTACTGCATCATTATAGTGATGTCTCTGCCCCTCGGGATATGAGTAAAGATCTATATTTTTTCCCGTTATGCCCTCAAGATGTCTAATGCTTTCTTCCACTTCATACTTAACTTCTTTTTCACTCAAAAAAGACAATATTTCATGGTTTACTGAGTGTCCCCCTACGTCAAAGAGATCGTTATCTGAGATTTCTTTTATTTGCTTAGACGACAAATTAGAATAGTTTGAAATGTTTTGAGAATTTTGATATTCCGGAACAGAGAACGCTTCACTAAGATGATTAATAAGTTCGTCTCTTTGCAAAGGAGTACAGCCGGTCTTAATAATTTTTTTCACAGCCTTAATTGATTCTATCTTATCTTTTTCTAAAGAGGCTGGCGACAGAATAAATTGCCTTTTAATTTTTTCGCTGTCGACAAAGTAGGTTCCCGGCTTTGCCATATTGAAAATATTTTCAAGCTTGTCAGTCCAGAACATTTTTTGAGTGTTGATATATCCCGTGCTAATAAAAAAAGTTGCAGGGACATTGAAATCTTTTAAGATTGGAAATGCATCAGTGTAGATATTCTCATAAGTGTCGTCAAAAGTTACGCAAACATATTCTTTTTCATCTTTTTCTTCTTGATTGAGAATCCAAACACCTTCTCGGAGGGAAACTACATTCTTATTATTAGAAAGATATCTCATCTGGATCTTGAAGTCTTCCGCAGAAACATGCTTTCCGGAAAAATTTTCAATGCCGGCGCTTTTTGCTGACGTTACTCCGTGATACAATAGTATGTTAAGCGATGCCACAGTCATTTCCCTTTAAATTTATCGAACAGCTTCTTAGCCTCTATTTTTTTCTCTAGTGGCATCGAACTATAATATTTCCCTAGGGACTTTTGTTTTCTTGTGTTTAAAGAAGCACTTTTGTTTTTTTCAAGCTGATTTATAATCCTGAGCATAAAGTTGACTGCAGTGATGGTCGTCAAATATTTGATATGATATACTTCTCGACAGTTGTTCATGTCTATTGCACTTTCAAAAAGGATGTCTCCAGTGTCAAGGTTCTCATCTACTGTATGAATTGTGATACCAATATTATCAAAGTCTTGATTTAGAATCGCCCATAAATCAGAGTCTAATCCCCTGTATTTCTGTATTATCCCTCGATGAACATTTATCATTCCTAGCCTTGGTATACTGAAAGTTTCGGGATATATCTTGCCCGTCCCGAAAACTATACCGAGATCAGGATTGATCTCCTTTAACCACTCTATGGCTTCATCGCTGTTAGCACTTGAACAAGAAAAGCTTTCTTTCTCGAGGGCTTTAGAGGTCAAATCATCAAAAAATCTTTTATTAAATTCAGCTTCTTCTTTTTCGAAAAATGGGCCGGTGCTGTAAGCCTTCTTTAAAACCCTAGTTTCATACAAGACACTTACATCTGCATTTGTTTCTAAAATACACTTGTTGATAAAGTATCTGTGATGATCAGTATCAGTAGTGAGCAGCGCAATTTTCATTACTACCTCTGCGTGTATTATACTTTGTCAGAGGCTATTTTTTTAAAATGAAGTTCAGGATCTCATTTGTAGAATTTTTTACTGGTGAAAGATTTGCTTGTATTGAAGCATCGAAAGATTTTGTCAGATCTTTTCTTAGTAGAGATTTTAAAGCACTTACTGTGGTTGACCTTACATGTTCTAAGTCAATATCTTTTTGAACTTGAACACAATATTCGTAGTCATATAAAAACGGAAGCATAGGATCAAAGGGTTTTGATCTAAAATTTATCAGGGGTACTCTAAGCTGTACTGCTTCCTCAATTCCCGTCGAATCAAAATTTATAACTACATCAGACACTGCCAGGGCTTCTAATGACGGATGCGGGTACCACTCCTCATCTTCAAGATATAGGTCACCTGCACTAAAACAGGCTTTATCTACAGGATCTTTTCCGCGGGATTTAACGATAATAAAATAATTTTCTTCTTTTAGCGCCTCGTAGATTTCTCTTAATTTTTCCATGTTCAGATCTCTTTTTCGAGGGTACAAGATAAAAGCATGCTTTCTTTTTTTGTCTAATCTGTACTTTTTTAAGACTTCTTCTCTACTGGGTATTAAGTCAAATTTAGGAGTCCCCAAGTAGACATTTTTCTCCGAAATATGATCATAAAATTGAGCATATTTTTCTGAGATGAAGAAAATATTTTCACAGCGATCCTTGTATCCCGGGTATGAAAAAGAAAAATCTGTCTGGTATGTTAAAGCATAGACTTTAGATTCTTTAGGTGCATGATCTCTTCCCACACCTTCGACTGTCATGACGGGATCTAAATTTTTTATACCGAGAGAAAGAGGCTGAATTGTGCATTTTTCTCCCATAAGCCTCTTCAAGATATCAGAAGATTTGCCGGAGCAAGGATTGTTATATTTTCTCGTGGGGTGAATAAAGATATTCACGGGAATATTTCTGCGAATGCAACCTTGGATCATCGGGTAAAAGTACTTCAGATATGTCATCTCCATCAAAAGAAAATTCATTAATTATGACCTACCTCTGACCCTGTAGCTTTTATAAATCTTCTGGTATCGCAGCTAAAATGACATTTCATGGGTATAACGAAACCTTGATTTCTTCCCTCTTCTAACACGATTGGTTCTTGCTGATTTTTAGATACTACTGTAAGGACGTCATTCTCTCTATAGGAAGGATTATTTCCCACAATATCCTCTGAGTTTTGGGGAGAATTTTCATCGTATTCTAGCAAGATTTTTTCTACTAATTTTCTCGAAAGGCACGTGCCGGGCTGAGTATAAAATTTTGCTTTGTTCGATCTAATTTGTATTTTTTCATTTTCAAAAAGTATTTCACTCAAGAAGGGATTTTCACCGCTACACTTAAGATATGTGTTAGCGAAATGAATCACCTTTGTATCATCCTCGTAGAATGTCTTTGGAATACTCTCAAAATCCAAGGGATTGATAATATTGTGGTCATCATCAAAAAAGACTAGGATGTCGCTATCAGATTCTAAGAATGCCTTTAGTATATCTTTATATGCTAGGTTTAGACCTTTTCTAGGAGATCCATAAGTTAGCCGGAGATTTTTTCCAGCTTTTTCAATATTTCTGTATAGTGCCTCGCAAGACTCCACAGATCCTTTTGCATTTTTATACTTGTAGTCATCAATGTTGACAATGTAAGAAACATTCTGATTTTTCTCACAAATGTTTTCAATGTGCGTCTTAACTGCTTTTGAAACTATTTCATCATCTATTATTGCAGGAATTCCAACACAAAATTTCATTTTATTTACCTATCTCTTCAATTTTTTCAACATACGTTAAAATGGAGTCTTCGAGTGTTTTAGTCTGCTTTAAAGAATTTTTCTTTGCGCTGTTGATGCGTGTCAAAGTTTCTTTGCTTTCAAGGATTCTAAACAAGTCTTGTTGATTTTTAAAACTTATTCCTGCGTCACCCACATATTCGTCAATACTTCCGCCACCAACCTTGTAGATTATAGGTAGACCCGCTGCCATTGCTTCTTGGACATGATTTGCTCCTGCCTCTTCTTCGGATGCAGTCAGGTAAACATTATGACAGGAAAGAAATTCTACTATTTCTTCATCTTCTAGGGGAGGTACCCAATTTTGAAAATTCACGTGATCGGGTTTTCTGCCCGCATAAGTAAATTTGTGCCTAGAATTCAAGCAGTATTCATCAAGAAATCTATAGGTTTCAAATCCTTTTTTTGGGTTAGTCGACCAGTGATGTGTTGCAATGGAAAAAGGGGTGTGCACACCTTCTTCACACCTCTTTTTATAAAACTTAGACATGGGAAAATTTCTAACTATTTTAAAATTATCTTTCGCGTGGTCGATATAATTCTTTGCCCATTCGCTGGGGAAGAAAACAAAGTCTGAGAGCTGTGTAGATTGCATCACAAGCTTTGTTAAATCGGGTTTTGAGTGTGTACCTACGTCTCCAACTCTTTGCAATATCGGAACATTCTGGACACTCTTGTAATCTAGAAAATTTTGATACCATTCTCCTTTTTCGTTTGGCCTTGGATCAAAACAAAAAATAAGATCTATCTTTCCCGGAATTAAATCGAAAATTACTTCATGTCCTCTTCTCATTAACATTGATGCTAAAAGAGAAACCGACTTATTTCCGCCGCCCCAGGCACCTTCTACGGGTTTTCTATTGAGATATATTTTCATCTAGGAACTTTCCTTTAAGAATGATATAAAGCTGTGGGCTTTCCTCCCAAAGAGATATCAGAGCCGCTGATATTGTAATATTTTTTGGTAAATTATCTAGGTTAAACAACTCTGGTACTTCTTCTACCAGTGCTTCTTTTACAGATTTGTATCCAAACTTCTTGACCCATGATTCAAACTTTAAAAACTCAGGATGATTTAAAAATTCATCGTGCCATACAGCTGACCATAAAAAATTATTTTCATTATAAGCGTATTCATGCTCCTTGTTTTTAACCCACCCTACTTTATAGTTTTCAAATCTCCAGTGATCTCCGACTCCCCAGTCTATTAAGAAATCAGAATCTATATTAGATATTTTTTCAATATTTTTAAAGAATTGTGTCACGTCTTTTGCAAAGTAAGCACATCTAGTGCAAACAACCAAGTCATATTTATACGGGATGTTCCAGTCTAAGTCATTAATGTTCCAGTTTCCCAAGGAGAGATCATAAAAGTCTGATTTTTTACATTTTATGCTGCGGGTTAAATTATTGTGCTCACTAAATCCTAAAAAAGCTACGTTTTCATATTTCTTTTCGCTACCCAGCATCTTTTGGTAGATAGGAATAATAATAGGATCTGATTTTCCCATTACAGTAAACCGCCTATAAAGCAAAAACTTATCTGATCATCACATTTTTCGATTAAATTTTCTAAATCTTCTCTTGCTTTTTGAGAAAGATAATTTCTGTCCCACTCGCAAGCGTGATAAACTATTTCTGACTTTTCGAAAAGATTTAAGGGTTTTATCGGGGGCGCTGAATTGTAATACACGACATCTTTTTTGTTATTTTGCTCACCGCCATACACTTTCATGCAGTAGTCATCAGGTGAGAGAGCCAATACTTCAAAACCAATATCTCTTGCGGCTCTTATGGCGTCAGGTGACATTCTCCATGCTGGAGGCCTAATAATTCTTTTAAAAACACCTTCAAGGTTTGCGTCCTTAACCTCTTTTAACATTAAGGAGAAAATATTGCAAGCCTGGCTGTAGTCTATGTAGGCTAACTCGTCATTGTCAGTTTTACCCGGTATGCCATGATAATGACCATGATATCCCACTTCAAAGTTACTTCTAGGTAGAGATCTTATTGCTTCACAAAAGCTAGGAAATTTAGAAATTGAAAGAGGTTCTTGAGTTGCAATATCTGGTCGGGTAGTTCTCCAGTAAGCAGTGGGAATAAAAAGAGTAAATTTTATCTCAGGATATCGCTCTATTGACTTAAAGCACTGCTCTAAAACTCTTGCAGACGACTTTGGATGAGGTGTTACATCATCAATACTAATATTTAATTTGATACTTTTTTCATTGCTCATTTTTACTAACTAGAACCTCAAATTCTGGAAAATACAAATAGTCTATGTTAGTTCCGAGATAGCAATTTAAAGAGTGATCCGGAGTTTCGCAGATAGGCTCTCGATCATTAAAACTAGTATTGAGAACCATAGGTATTCCAGTTTTTTGATAAAACTTTGAAATAATATCGAAATAAATCGGGTTCTGATTTTCATTTACAGATTGTACTCTAGCTGTTCCATCGAAATGCTCAATTGCTTTTGCTATCCCCTGCTTTTCTTTTTTTATCTTGAAAACAAAGCCCATATAAGGAGAAGGAAAGAAATTTTCAAACCAATCTTCTCCTACAGGCTCAAGGACAGAAGGTGCAAATGGACGGTACCATTGTCGATGTTTAACTTTATCATTTATAATCGACTTCATGTCTTTGTAACCTGGATTTGCCAATATGCTTCTATTGCCTAGGGCTCTTCTTCCAGACTCACTCCTGCCTTGAAAAATAGCAACAATGTTTCCATCAACTAGCAAATCAACTGCACTGTCAATATCAAAATTTTCTTTTACAGTTATTTCTTTTTGCCTATCTGCTAAGCAGTTCATGACATCTTGATGACTATATTCTTCTCCTAAGTACGGACTAACAAACTTGTCTCCTAGGACATCATTTCCAAGAATGCTGTGCCACAAATACTGGCATGCTCCGATCGAAAGACCTCCGTCATAAGGAACCGGAGGAACAAAAAAGTTATCAAAGTCGGAATAAAATTTTTCAACTACTTTTCCAAGAGCTACAGAATTGAGAGAAACGCCTCCTGCAAAACAGATGTTTTTTGTTGATAAGCCCAGAGACTTTAAAGCATCTTTTGCCTGGTTCATGAAAAGATCAAAATAATCTTCTGTTAGCTTTTGAAGAGATGCAGCAATATTATATTTTTCTTGTTCATCTTTTTCAGCTATTTCCCTGTACTTGTTTAAGTAAGGGTGAAAGACATCCTCTTCTGGCGGGACATATACACCTTTTTTGTAGCCAGGAGGCGTGTGACGAACCTTTGCAAAGTCTTCAGTAGCCATCTTTTTTAGATCAGCTTCGTATTTTTTAGGATCGCCTAGGGCTGCCATTGCCATTATTGATCCAGCTTGGTGGCCTCGTGGATATCCTGCAGAGAGCTTAAACACCATTCTAGTCAGTCTTCCCCACAGATTTCCTAAGCTGAATGCATCGTTGGAAATAGATCCGATTCTTTTTATTTCGTTTTTATCGCACCAATAAAGCGCTGTGGAAACTCCTTGACCGTTCTCATCTAGCCCAGCACTGTCTACTGTTAGAACGACAGCATTTTCGTGCCCAGAAGCATAAAAAGCATGGGCTGCATGACACAAGTGATGAGAGAAAAACTTAACATCTTCCTTAGGCAAGTGATCATGAGTATCAAATTTTTTTCCGGCGCCATTTTCTAAATTAGTGTCAGGACAAGGAGATACCCAATGATCAACATCTTCCATTGTAAGATTGTTATTCTTAAGGTAGATATTCTTAAAGTATTCGAGACTATTCCCGCCGTCTTCTTTTAAGCGGCTATACCGCTCTATTTCAACATGCTCCACTATATTGCCATCTTCTAAGACGCAGTATCCGCCGTCATGCCAGTTATATAGCCCGACTATTCTCATACTATTCTTCCTTTGTCAGGAGAACTTGACCGTAATCAATTTTTTCATCCGGATAACCTCTGTCATCTAAGAATATTCTTCTATCCATGATAATAAGCTCCTTAGAGTCATCTTCAATTTGATCAATTAAGTTAGAGCAGTCAATGTCTTTTTGATTTTTTCCCGGAAGATGATAGTCATCAAATAACAAAAATTTATTGTACTTGTTTTTGCAGTTTTCCCAATCAGACTTCACAGCCTGATATCTGTGATCGCCGTCAATATAGATAAGATCATAATTTTGCTTAACAGTGGGAATGTATTCTTGTGAGGTACCCTTTATAAATTCTATTCTTGAGAACCATTCTTTTGGAAAAATTTTGGCCAATTCAGAAACAAAAGATTCTTCTAGTTGAGGATCAACGGTAGTGACTTTCCCTCCGCCATTTTCTTCCAGTGCCATAGCAGCACACATCGTTCCATACCCTCGACCAAAACCTATTTCTAAAACCGACTTTAGATTAAACTTTCTTATGAGATTGTATATTAGAATTCCCCTCTCATAATTTGGCCTAAAAAATGCACCTACACTTCCATAAAGTTCTGAGCTGGGATCTCTTCTTTTTTTGGCTGTATATTCACCTATTTGGTCAAAGTCCCCTAATCGTACTTCATCAAGAGAAACTCCCATTGATTTAAGCTTTTCAAAAATATGAATTTTTTTAATGTTACCTGTTCTTTCAGGAATGTCTTCATTTTCTATGCTTTTCGCAAGATTGAAGTCTAAGTGATTTACTGTCATTTTTTTCTCTTTTCAGAAAGAATTTCTATGTCATTCTTTACCATTTTTTCAACTAGTTCTTTGAAGCCTGTCTTTGGTTTCCAGCCCAAAGATTCTTTTGCTTTTTTGTAGTCACCCCTCAGAACATCTACTTCTGCAGGCCTCATAAATCTGGGATCTTGTTTGATTTTTTCTTCCCAATTTTCGACACCTATTAAACTGAATGCACAGTTTAAAAAGTCTCTGATTGAGTGGGTTTCTCCTGTCGCAATAACATAATCCTCAGGATTATCTTGCTGGAGCATTAGCCACATTGCTTCAACATAATCAGGTGCGTAACCCCAGTCTCTCTTCGAATCTAAATTACCAAGAGTTATGAAATCTTCAAGGTTGTGGTGAATCCTGGCTACACCATCAGAGATTTTGCGAGTTACAAACTCTATTCCTCTTCTCTCTGACTCATGATTGAATAGTATTCCTGAGCATGCAAACATGTCGTAAGATTCTCTGTAATTTTTAGTAATCCAATGACCGTAGAGTTTTGAGACACCGTAAGGACTTCGAGGATAAAAAGGAGTGGATTCACTTGCAGGATTCTCAACCATCCTCCCGAACATTTCAGAAGAGCTGGCCTGGTAGAATTTAATATCTTTATTTGTTTCCCTTACAGCTTCAAGCATCCTTAATACTCCTACGCCTGTCACGTCAGTTGTGTGCTCAGGGGTGTTCCAGCTTTCTCCTACAAATGACTGGGCTGCTAAGTTATATACCTCTGCTGGATTAGATTCTTTAAGGCACCTAACTAGAGAATTTTGATCGGTCATATCGCCGTTAAGGAAATTTATTTTTCCCTCTAGGTGGTTAGTATTTACTCTATTTTTAGACGAAGACCTTCTTTCCATTCCGAAGACCTCATAGTCTTTTTCCAAAAGAAGGTCAGCCAGGTGGCTTCCATCCATTCCGTTAATACCAGTGATGAGCGCTCTTTTTTTCATGATAAAATTTTCTTAAAAACTTTCAAATATTCAAATCTGTGTTCAACTATACTGTACTTTTGAACATTTTGATAATTTTTTTCAACTGTGATGCCTGTAGGAATTTTAACATTTTCTTCAGGTTTAAAAATACACTCATCTTCTAAGACCATTCTAGCTATTCCAACGTCTGTGGATATAATAGGGACTTTCATTACTGATGCTTCCAGTATTGACTGCGGGCCTCCTTCTTGCCTAGAGGCGACAACATAAAGGTCACAAGCATTATACATGACTGCCAATTGATCAATAGGTGCTCTTTCAATAAAAGTATAATCAATCTCTGCATCATCTAAGCGATCAATAACGTATTCTCTTCTCCATCCCCCGAGTAAGACGTGAACATCTTTCTCTTTGCTCATTTTTTCTACTTGATCACAAAAAAGATCTGGGCCTTTTTCTAGCTTAGGATTTTTAGACCCGCCTTCAGTATCTCTTTGAAATGAACCTACTATAAATTTACCCGCTGGCAGTCCGAGCACTTTTTGAGCTTCGTTCTTTTCAATGATCTGCCATGCTTCTGGATCAAACCAGTAGGGAATAACAAATATCGGCTTGGATGTATTTTTTTTAACAAAAGCTTCTGTTTGCTGGTTTGGGACGTGATACGCGTCGACAAATTGATCGCGGATCTCAAATTCTCTTTTTTTACTTTCATCAAACTTTTCAGGAACTATGTGGTGAACGGTTACAAGAACTTTCTTGCCTTTAAGAATCTGTTCCGGCAGATGATTCCAGCACCATCCTGCTAAAAGCCAAACAATATCACTTTCATGGGGATTTTCTTCCCACACTTCAGGGCAATATTTTTTCCATTCGCTAACTATTCTGTCACATATCCAGTTTTCTCTAGGGGGAAGGGTAAAAATTTTCATTTTAAAACCTCATTAAAAAAATCAATGTATTTATCTGCAGACTCTTCGATTCTAGGGTTGTATTCGCAATCATTATTTGATATTTTTTGATAAAAATTTAATCTTGGAGGCTTATAGAGTTCAAACGGCTTTAAATCCCAGTCCATATCTTTAATTACAATAGAATCTTTCCCTGCTATCTCTCTCGTTCCACCTGATTCTGCGCAGATAATTTGGCAGCCGGCTGCCTTAGCATCAACAACCACATTGGGGCAATGATCAAGCAGCGCAAGATGAATAAAATATTTAGATCGCTTATAAAGAGAGACTAAGTCCTTCCATCCTAATTCGCCGCAATAAAAAACGCACGGGTCGTGAATTCCAACATCTGGGTTGGATCCCGCCACGACAAGGCAATCAGAAGAACCTTTGTGTTCTAAAAAATACCGTATGTTTTCCGATAGTCTTTTATGAGGTCGCCAAGAAGAAGCGCAGGACCAGATATTTTCAAAATTATCTATTTTGGGATTCGATATTGGTTTTACGCTATTGATAAAATCAACATCTGTGCCGTTATGGATAACCGCTGATTTTTCCTTTTTGCCAAAATATTTCTCTGTTAACATCTTGTTGAAATTGGACTGGAAGACTACTCCCGCTGCTTCATTGTATGTTTTTTGTATAGGATCATTTAAAGCCTCCCAGTTCTGGGCACTATTAAAATATATTCCGTCTAATCTCTGTATAACGGGTGCTAATTTTTGATTTGCTTGAATAAATGAAAGCTGGGCATCATATTCTTTTGTAGAATTAATTTGAAACCCACGTTTCTCTAGCTGATCTTTGAGTCTTTGTGCAAAACTGTTGGGGCCGCTGGATGAATTTAAATTTACATTATCAAGAAATATTTTCATTTCTATTCCAGCAAGCTATTGCAGAAATTATACCACCCAGGAAGATAGACCCGATTAGGTTTTTTATATGTGTTATGTGTTTTTTCAATCCCTCTTCCAAGGTGCATAAACATAACATTACCATTCTGGTCCAGGGCACGATCGACATGAAAAGATTTAAACTTTTCCTCAAGGTTATCAACTAAGGAATTTTCATTAAAAGTATTTGGAAAACAATAGTGAGGGAGATTATTATCTCTGCAATATTTTGTGTAGGTGTCACCTACATCCATAATCATTTTTTCTTTCTCGTATACGGGCATGATGTCTACTTTTTTAGCAATTTCAGTCTTGATCAATAGCCCACTAATGTGAACAGCACTTATTCTAGAAGGATCTAAGACGGTACCTACCAAAACATTTCCTTCTTCTACCTTTGAAATAATACTATAAAAGAAATTTTGACTAGTTACGCAAGTATCACAGTGAGCTATAAAAACATATTCTGTCTCAGCGTGCTCTAGCGCTTTGTCAACACCTAGGCCATTTGCCTTGGAACCTTCACTATTTTCAGTTCCAGTTTTTGCATCTGTGAAGGTATGTGTAACTCCTGGATTTTGAATCCATGTTATATTCTTTGCAAGACTAAGAACATGATCCCTATAAGATTCATCATCAGAATTCTCAACAATAACATATTTTATGTCCAAGTTTTCAGGCTTAAACTTCTCAAATGATCTTACAAAAATATCCGCCAAATGAGGTGATCTAAAAGTTGGCGTAATTACGGTAATTTCTTTCACTTCTTTTCTCCAATTACACAGACGAATTTTGCTGGATCTGTTTCAAAATATTTTCTCATAAAATTTAAAAGATACTGATCTGTCTCAGACGCATTTATAATGGCTGCAGGATTTTTGGTCCATCGATAAGCATCTACGACCTTAATTCCGCATGTTTCAAAAAGAGCACCGAGATGATAAAAAGTCAAGGGATTCTTGTGATCAAAGTCAGAAATATAATTAAACCAGTTGCAGACATTTGGTATCGTTGCAAGGATTTTTCCTCCGGGTGCAAGAACATTTGATAAAGATTGAACACAGTCTAGTATTTCTGTTTTTGATATATGCTCAAAAACTTGATTTGCAATAATTGAATCGAACTGCAGATTATCGGGTATTTCCTCGAAAGATGAAAAGTTAGAATTTAGACCAGGATCATTATCAAATGTGTAATAGTTTTTTGCAAGATTTCCGTTTACCCCTTTTCCTGCTCCAAAGTCCAGAAGATTAACTCCTTCTAATACAGACAAATTTAAATTATCTAGGCGCAATCCTCTTACACCGTTGAACTGGGCTTCTACTTTTCCACACTTCTCATGGAATTTTGTGTAGTTAATCATTCAATAAATCCTCTCGATCTCACAAAATTGATTGTAGATATCTGCTCAGTCTCGCACCAATTTCTATCCTTAGCTGGGATGGAAGAAGAATCAATGTTATAAGTGTAGCAGACCTCAGGAACGTATTTATGTTTTCTAGAAACGTATATTAGGGGGAGCATAAGTGCTTGGTCGTAACCTCTCTTAAACCACTTCCCCTTGACATTCTTGAAATTTTCAGTGCTAATCTTTCTAAGAAGAGACGACTTAAATGTTCTTAGGTGGGACGACCTCCAGGGCCAGAAATATGGGTTAACTTGATCAGGTACTGGCCCAGATATATTCATCCCATTAGTATCCCATTTATGAGCAGTCCAGACCACCTCCGATCCGTCCTCATATGACTCTATCAAGATATCAACTGTTTTATCATTACAGAGAGAATCATCTCCATCAACAACAGCAATGATGACGTCATCCTCATCTTGATGTAGCTTAGCAACTTCTACAATATTTTTAAGGGCGTACTTTTTTTCTGTATTTTTGCGAACTTTTATCCTCGTATCGTCTACGAGAGATTGTAATTTTTCCCAGGTTGAATCAGTAGACATGTCATCGATAATGATGCATTCCCAATTCGAATTTTTCTGCTCCTTGAATGACTTAACAAGCTCATTAATATTTTTTTCAATATTGTAACTGGGAACTATAAATTGTACTTTCACTTAGTCCAGCCTTCAATTAAGCTTGGCATTTCCTTATTAGACACAATGAAAGTGGTTTCATCTTTACCATTCCATTTAGTGTGCCATACCCATCCACCTAATTTTTCTTTCATGAGCTGGGCGCGAATGGTTATCATTTCATTAGTTACTTCAGACCAAGGGCAGTCGAACATCATGTTATTTTCTGCTGTATCTTCTTTGCCTTCGTTATAAAGTGACTTCCAGTGCTTTCCCCAATAATCACGGTAAGTCTTAATTTTTCTTTCAAGGTCCCACCAGGAAAAATGATAAACAGAAGGAAAAGAGCTGGTGATACTATTAAACCAGTCCTGGTATGACTGCTTTGCTTCTGGGTTTACATTAACTTGCTTTCTTACATTATCTACATCTTGAGTATAAAAGTTTCCACAGGGAACAACCTCGAAACTGTCAGACCTAATGTAGTCGCAGCCATCAGACCCCGGGGCTGAGTATACATGACCTGTTTCATCGAATTTTCTTAATTGCGCAGGAATGCCATGTGTGATGTAAGGCTTGTTTCGAGACAGCCTCCACTTCCAGGGAAAAATATCTGCTCGAACTTTTTCTGGACCTCCCCAAAATTCTATAACTGGGAGCGCTATCAAATCCATATTATTGGGAAAGTTTTTACACAGGCTTCTAATCTTGCCGTAGTCATTTTCATGAACTATTTCATCTGAATCCATCTGCCAGCAAAAATTGCCTGTGCAAAGAGATCTCGCTAAAGCCTTTTGGAGCCCGTCAAAAACTGCAAATCTTTCGTGATCCCAGTCTCTCACTTGTTGGTGAATCACTATTTTCTTGTTTTCTTTTGCTAGACTCTGTAGTTCTTCCCAGGTGCCATCTTTTGAACCCCCGTCAACTATGACAACTTCATCACAAAAACCTAAAAGAGACTGGATTGTTTGCTGCCAGGGATAATTTTGCTTAATGCAATCCTTTGTCGTAGTGTAACCGCTAATTTTTATATCATACCCCGTATCGTTCTTAATTCCATTCCAGAATCTGTCTCGGGCTGAATATAAGTAAGATTCAGTAAGCTCTAAATCGTCAGTGTCAAACCACTCTTCATTTTTATGCTGGACATTTTCGTTAAGATGAAGATCACAGCCAAGAAGCTTAGCCTCTATTACCATTCTTGGGCACGTATCGCCGCCAGGAGGGAGAAAAACTAGCCCCTTAGACTGGGCCAACCTATCTAGGAGATCCTCATAGGGAATACCCCACAAGACGTCGTACTGTAAGTCATTTTCATCGCACCAGTTCTTTGCATCATCGACACCTTTAATCCAAGAATTAGATCCTAATATTGCCCACTTGGTTTTTTCAGTATCTTTGTATTTCTCTCTGAGGATTTTTACTGAAGCAAAAAAGTTATCGTCAAAAACTGATGAAAGAACTGTGTTGGGTTTTTCGCTCAGAAAAGGAAATTTTTGGTGATAAGTTGACATCTGCTTCTCTGACATCCACCAAATAGATTTTGCACCGTAGAAAAATGATGACACTACTTTTCCATGCACATCGTCGTGGCAATTGCAACTTTTCTGCTCTGCAGCTTCATGCTTTTCTGGTGAGCGGTATTTGCAAAATTTATAGTCATACTCAAGTATAGAGTAACTCATATTTGCAACTATAGTCGGAATAAGCTTATAGTCTAGAGAGGCAAAGTTTCCAAAAATCCAATGTTTTTGGTGGCCCTGTTCCAGAGCTTCAACATCCACATCTTTAGAGTGAATCTTAAATACTGTAAACGGGGAAGAGTCGAGCAAAGACTTTGTTGTAAGCTCTGCGCCTCCGGGATAATCTTCGGCGAACATGTCAGCGACAAATACAATATCGCAGGTATCGGGTATTTTTTTAGCAGGCGGTTGAAAAGGGCTAGCATTAAACATTTTACTCTCCAGCTTGATTATACACTGAAGATTGCATTTTTTTAGGAAATATATTAAAGTATTTCTGAACCTAAGCTAGCTAGCTCAGACCTTTCGCCCTTAAGAAGCGTTATATGCGCAGAAATATCATAGTCTTTGAATTTTTCAACAGTATAGCTTAGGCCGTTGGAAGTGGCATCTAAGTATGTGTTGTCGATCTGATCTACATCACCTGTCAAAATTATCTTTGTATTTTCTCCGACGCGGGTGATGATTGTCTTTAGTTCATGTGTAGTTAGATTTTGTGCTTCATCGATGATTATAATGGCATCTGATATTGATCTTCCTCTAATGTAGGTTATCGCTTCAATTTCTATCTTTCCAGACTCAACATACATGTCAAGCGTGTCTTTATCATCACCAAAAAGATATCTTAAGTTGTCACGTATGGGAGCAATCCACGGTGCCATTTTATCATAAATGTCGCCTGGAAGATATCCAATATCTTTTCCTACTGCCTGCACAGGACGTGAAATAACTATCTTCTTGTACTTTGCATTAGATGATAAAGACTGCTCTAAGGCAGCGGATGCAGCAAGAAGAGTTTTTCCTGTGCCTGCTTTTCCTACTAGAGTAATCAGTTTAATATTGTCATCAAACAGAATATCTAAGGAAAATTTCTGCTCTTTATTTCGCGGAACTAAGCCCCAAGAGCTTTTAATCTCAGGTATTAATCGAAATTTCTTTTCTTTTCCCGTGTAGCGCACTATTGCTGATCCCTGTCCTGTGCTTTCATCTTTTAGAACGAGGAACTCATTTGGATAAACATCATCTACGGGAATGTCTTCGAGATCTGCATAGCCCTGCGTGTAAATCTTATCTATTACTGCTTGAGGTATATTTGCTCTTCTTACTCCTGAGTATAGGCCTTCTTGTTGATCAACTATTCTATGCTTGTTAAAGTCTTCACATTTTATTCCCAGGGCATCGCACTTAACTCTGACGTTTATGTCCTTAGTTACCAGTATAACTTTTTCTTCACTGGACTCTTGGAGGCATTTAGACATTGCCAATATTTTATTATCTACTGTTGCCATGTCGATATCAGGCGGAAACGTGCATGTGATATCTTTAGAGCTTAGTATTCTTACTGTTCCTCCGCTTTCAAGTTTTATTCCTTCGTTTATAGAACCGAGGTCTCTTAGCTTATCAAGAGTTCTTACTGCGTGTCGTGCATTTTTGCCCGCTTCGTCAGGTCTTCTCTTGTGTGCGTCTAGTTCTTCTAAAACAATTAGCGGAATGACTATATTATTATCATCGAAGGAGATGAGACATTCTGCATCATAAAGCAGAACATTAGTGTCTAAGACAAATGTCTTTTTCATAAAAAGCCTCTAGAATTTGAATATTGAAAAATAATGAAAAGTGCTTTGAAGCACATGAAAATAAAAATATATCTTGCAGGAAGAAGTCCTGCAAAAACTGGATTAATTGCGAAGAGGGTCTTAACTGTGTTTTGATCGCGGCAAAAGAAGGCCCAAAGACGTTGCAAGAAATTGGTGAGATATTTAACTTAACAAGAATGAGGATCTGCCAAATAGAAAAAAGCATACTGGGCAAAATAAGATCTTCCCTTCCTGAATAACTATCTTTTAGTTTTTTTATTTGTAAATACAATGGTGGAGCCGGCGGGAATCGAACCCGCGTCCGCAACCTTCAATTGTAGGGATTCATTTACAAGTTTAGCTGGTTTTTGGCTTCAGCAAGCTCATCTCAAAAAATGCTTACTTTTAAAAGGAGTAAGCGAAACCTCATCTCAATCTCAAGCAACTTTCTGTTTATTGGCTGTTGCCGCCTCAAGAGTGGTCAGGTTTTTAAGCCGCCATCTCCATGTTAAAATCGTCATTTGCGATTATTATTTTGTGCCTTTTTACCTGGCCCGGCACCTCCAGGACTTGCATCACCTTCAACATCCGACCACGTCGATACCGTGTCGGCCCCATCAAAGTTTAAATTTAGTCTTTGCCTTCTTCTAGCGAAGTCTTGACTAAGTCTGCTGCTGCG
>Ga0080013_1003367_pt1 | contig 16999 bp, 8 predicted proteins | sample ETNvirenome_6_85_FD_69236 | JGI IMG/M metagenome (GOLD analysis project Ga0080013, IMG submission 69236) | Marine viral communities from the Pacific Ocean - ETNP_6_85 (SPADES assembly) (version 2) | ecosystem: Environmental > Aquatic > Marine > Oceanic | place: Pacific Ocean | collected 2013-06-19 | reverse complement strand
GGCCGTGCGGACGCTCACGTCCCACTCCTTCGCCCACTCCTTCGACGTCATGAAGCCCTCAGGGACCTCTCTCCCGCCCCGGTCGGCTCTTCCGAGGGCCTTTTCCAGCTCGTCAAAAGTAATCATTTGGACTTTTGCCACGCTTTCCTCCACGGTTTCAAGAAGTAGTGTCCGAAAAATCCACCGATCCGCTTCATCCCGAGGTCTTTTCGGAGCCTGTTTTCCAGTTTTGTCAGTGGGCAGTCGATAACCTTGGAAAAGGTCAGTATCAGTATTACCGACGTGACCGGTATCGAGACATACCAAGGCTCAGCGAAAGGAACGATAAAGAAGGACAGTATGTTCCCCCAGACTATGAAGGAGTGAAAAAGCACCAATGCCATCAGGCCTAGCTTTCGCCCTTCTTTTCCCACTCGTCTTTTTCCTTGAACAGAGACTCGACCTGATCAATCAGCCAGCTTATGTCATTCGGGAAAATAGCCCTCTGGCTCCTCCTCTTGATAGTCGCCAGCCTCTTCTTCTCCGGGCTGTCCGTCTCTTCGTTCGTCTTCTTCCCACTCACGGACCATCTCCTGCCACATGTCTATGCCACCCTGAGTGGAGAAGTTCAGGCCTGCCAGTCCGCAGCCTGTACAGACAACGCCACTGAACAGGTGTCCACCGACGACCGTATAGTTTTCCTTGAGGTCCGGCTGTTGGCCGCACAAGGGACAGTTTCTTATTCGTTCACTACTCATCGCTCGGCCTCTCATTCGATGACCTCCCCATCTATGACGACCTGACATTTGCACTCCAGTATCAACCTAGCCCCGCAGGAGAGCAAGGGCTTGTGAGGGCTGTACCTCAGCGAAGATGGGCCACAGATGTACACCTCTGATCCGTAGTGGTTCTCTTTACCCACCTTCACTGTTATCGGGGGGTCCGCTGTCCCCTCCTTGGTGTTCTTCCTGATCACGTGCATGTTCACGTGAATCTTTTTTGCGCGCGGCATCCAGTTCCTCCCAGTAAACCATGAGCCTGCTAAGCAGAACGGCAATCGCCACGATAGCTACAAAGAATCCGAGGTCCGGCCATCCCATTACTCCACCCGCGACCTTTCTACCGTCCAGATTCTCTTCCGCACGAAAAGTTCTTCGTCAGAATATCTGACGACAATCCCGCCAAACTGCGGCGTGGTGAGTCTCGCGCCTGCGATCTTCCACACGAAGGGCGTCTTGCCCTGCCAGCATCCAGTCACGGCTGCGATAGCATGCCCTGTGGATGTCCGCCCCTTGCGAACGGAAGCGTCCCTGCCAGTTGGTATTTCGCACATAATGTAGCGGTGCCTGTGAGACCTGACGATGGCGTCAGGCGGCCTGCGGCCCCACTTGGCAGACTCTACGTACTCTTCGATGAGTTCTTTGAACACTGCCGTGGCTTCGTAAGCAGCCGAAGATGTGGTACCGACGTGGTGTAAGAAATGCACGAGCTTTGGTCCGCACATTTTCCACAAGTCCCACCTTGCGTGCTGCCCCTCTTCGTTGGGGATGGCTCCGAGTCGCTTGGCGAGGTTTTCCTCGTCACGAGCCGACTTGCCCACGTGAGCCTCTGTCCCACGAATGTGGTAGTAGCGTCCCTCGCACCCTTCCACCACCGGCGCCATGCACTCGTAGGCGATGGCCGCCTGATCTTCGAGGTTGTGACTAATTTGTGTTGTGCTTCCGTGGTGGACTCCGTCGACAATGTCTCCGTTGAAGACGACCGCATACGGCTCCCCCCGCGTGGCCATTGGAACGAAATCATCCCAGAACTCCCTCCACATATTCCAGATTTTCTTTTGCAGCCTGCTGGGCTTGTACATACCCCCTTCGTCCATAAAGACGCCACCGGGAGGACACAGGCCCAGACGGCACCCACAGTGGGTGTCCGAGACTACGACGAGGTTGTTGACTTTATCTGCCGAGGGCATGGTCTTTCTCCCATACTGCTGGTGCCCGCAATGTGGCTTTGTCATGCTCCCTAAAGAGACACAACGCGATGATCGAATAGACGGCCAAGTCACGGAAGGAGTCTTCCACCCCCTCGTTGCTCAGCTCCCCGGTCTTGCAGAACGTCTTCAACCGCTGAACCTTGTCGTTCATGCGGATCAGGCACCCCATCCAAGCCGGAATGCCGAAGTCTTCGCTTGCTCGGACGTTGGCAAAGGGGTCGGAATCAGTGCCGTAGTCTCGCTGCTTCCTATCGTGCAGTTCGCCGAGGCTCTTCAGCTCAGCATGAAACTCTTCGCTGCCGATGTTCATCCCATCCTCCCTCGCATGGCTGTCGCAACACGCATCCTGCCAGTCCTGCCCCCACCGTACTGCCGCAGAGCCGTCTGGAGATCCACTCCGGTCTGCTCCAGCTTTTCAAGCGCCTGTTGCTGTTCTTCCTCAAGGTCGTCCTTGAGTCCCTGAAGTATACCCGCCCTTGCCTCGGGGGGAAGCTTTTTCTGGTCCTTGCTGAGATTTTTCATGGTCGGCGGCTTGGCCGAGAGCTTGTTTGCCCACGAAGCGATCTGCCTGTTGCGGATCTCATCAGCGAGGTCCAAGACGGTATACCTCTCACGCACAGCCCCTTTCCCGAAGAACTTGGGTCCAAGTATCTCTCTCGCGATAGCCTTTGACCGCGACAGGGTGTCGGTGATGAGGGATATGTCGTTTTCGGTGGGGTTGTCCACGTTGAGGTTTGTGGTGCCCACCAACTGTCTGGCGATCTCCCCTGAGAGTTTCGCGTATTCGTGATACTGCTGGTCTGAGAAGTTTCGCCTCTCTCCATTGAAGTCCATGTGCTTGTCGGGAGCTTCCGGGTATCTGGCCTTGTCGGTCTCGGCATGCTCGGCATTCCACCGGAGCAGGACCCTGTCTCCAACAAAGAGGTCTGAACTCTTCATCCTTGCCGGGACAATCAGCTGGTAGAGGAAGGAGGACGACGGGCCGTAGATGTTGTTCCGGTCGATCTCCCTCCCCCAGAGATCCACCTTGGGGGTGTTGTCGACAAGACCGAGTTCCGTCTTGGCCCTGAGCCGGTCGTACGTCCGGTTCTTCTTCTCGTTCTCGTTCCCCCAGATCCCCCGCTCGGGAACCTTTTCTTGAAGTGCCCTGCCGGTAGACCGGATGTAGTTTGGAATCCAAGCGGTGGCAAAGTTTGTTGCCCAGTGGCCTGCCCCGGAGTAGAAGCCCCGCTCTCGCCAGTTGTGTGCCGCATCCACCATGTCGGCAAACGACCGGGTGAACGTCTTGTTGTACAACTGTCCGTAGAGGCTCTTTGCAGTGTTTCCCGAGATTGCCTCGACGCTTCCGGACTGCAAGCCTTGAGCTGCATCCACCAGAGTGGCCAAGACTGTGGCGAACGGTTCGATTCGCTCGTAGCTGACCCAAGAGTTCCCCAGCTTGACAGAGAACGGGGGAGGCATGCCTTCCCTTCCGGACGCCCCTCGGGGTCCAGCCTCCCACTCCTGAGCCGAGCCGGTAATCCAGTCCTCGTCCGGGTCGTCCGGGTCTCGGAGCCCCATGATGGCGAAGAGCATCATCCAAGAGAGTCCCTGCTCCATCACCAGAGGCGACAGCTTTCGCCAAGTGTTCTCGATGCTCTGGCCCTCTCTTCGGGCCACAGCCGCCTTCCAGAGGAGGTTCGCTGTCCCGAGGGGAGACAGCCGGACACCCGTCTTGAAGATGTTGAGAGGGGTGACAATAAACGGCATCACAAAGCGGAGCGGCTTGATCGTCTCTCGGAGCTGGACGATCTTGGACCCCGCTTCACCCAGAGGTGCCTGCCACAAGAGCCGAAGGCTTTCGTTCATGGCCGGGGTGAAGACCGCCTTATCCTTGTTCTCAAGGAGCTTGTCCATGAACATCGCCGACTCTTCGGGCCGAATCGCCCCCTTCTTCACGGCTGCCCTTGCCGTGCGGAAGGCGTACCCTGCGGCAAACGCATTCGACATTGTCCACTTCATGTACTCGTCGAACCCGAGAAGCACGTTCTGCGGAATACGGATACCCTTGCCAAGCTTGCCCTTGATGGCAGTTCTCATGCCCTCAATCTTCGTGCTGCCGCCGCCCCGCCCCTCAAACCCCAGCATTGACTCGACGACCGGAGCTTCCTCCTTGAAGGCCCTCAGTCCGAATGAGGCTCCGACCCCTTGGCTTTTTATGAGGTGCTTGAAAATGACGGCATTTTCGGAGAACGTGGGCAGGTGTGGGTCTTGCACAGCGAGATTGGCAAGCGCCTCAAGGTTCCTCTTTACCCCAACTTCCCACAGGAAGAAGGGCACGGTCCCGACTATGTTGGACACTTGGGTAGTGATCGCACCAAGGATGGAATTTCTGAAAAATTCAGAGGCTCCGTCCATGAGGTCGGCTTTGTGCTGCTCCGAGAGGTTGAGAACCCTGTTTGCGTAGTACGGGTCGTTCTTCATGTTCTTGAGTGCGAACGGATCAACACCCATTGATCTGAGGTACTGGTGCAGCGCGGGGAGCCCCTTGCCTGCGAACTCGCCTGTCCCGTTAGCCCACTCCTTGTGGACCCGCTCTGCCTCCATCGGCCTACCCTCGCTCCTGAGCTTCTCAAGCCTCTTCTGGAGCTTTCTGGAGGGTGCAAATACAGCCTTGTTCATGGACCTGAGTCGCTGCCCCTCTTCGTCCAGAACCGTGCCGGAGGCTCTCAGCCCTCTGGCAAACTCGGAGGCGATTGTCATGGACGCCCCCATCGCAAGGCTGATGGCCTCGGCGTGTTCCTTCATCCCTGACGCGGAGAGGTTGTTGATTGCCATTGTCAGGGCAACCTGATCCACGTCGTTGAAGGCCATTCTCGTGCCCCGCCTAGCCACGTCGACAGCCTGCTTGATTATGCCAACCTCCCCGAGCCGCTTGACCTTGGCCAGTGCTTCTTGGCGGACTACCCGGTCTGTTTTTTTCCTCGCGTCGTCTTCTTCACGCTCGGAGATGGCTTGGGCTCGGATAGCCTCGTAGCGCCTCGCCTCTTCTTGCCTTCGGGCTTCGGGAGTGCTGCGGCGGCCTTTGCGGCCTCCTTCTCCACCCACGTCTCGAAGTGAAAAGGCATCTGAGACGCTTGCTGACTCCGAGGTTTCTGTTTTGTCGATTTCTTTCGACCGATTTTCTTCCTTAGAAATTTCCCTATTGTAATGTTCAGCACGCGATTCTCCCGTGTGGTTCTTGACTATCCTGTCTCGCTCCGCAAAGGCACTGCGGAGGGTGCTTACGACTTTGTTCAGCCTTATCAGCGTCTTTCCGTAGCCTACATCCGCCCCCATGCCTGCCAGATTCGTCTCAAAGTCGCCAGCGATGAGCCGCTTGGCCTCGCCGACTGACAGTCTCGGCCCGCCGTTTGCCTGTATTTGCTTTACCGCCTCTTCGTAGACGGCGTCCATGAACCCGTCAGATCCGTATATGGCTTGAACCTTCCGCTCGACGTCCTCGTCCATCGGCTGGCCGTAGAACAAGTCCTGCACAACCTGAGCGACCACGCTGCGGGCCTTCCGAAATTTCCCGCCCTTGCCCCGGATCTTGCCGGGGAGGGAGTTTTCGTTCTGCTTCTTTATAAGCGCCTGTTCGGCTTTTCCGAGTTCCGTCAGGTCAGGCTTCGTTCGGTGTTCTATGCCGAACGGGTTGAGGTCTTTGAGGCCGCCCGTAACGGACATGAAGTGCAGCATGTTCATCTGGTTGGCAGGGTCGCCCAGAATGGACGAGTTGCCCAGCATAAAGGAGAACATTCCGGACCAAACTTGGCCAACCAGCCGCGCCGCGTCGAGAGAATTTTGCTCAAGGTCTTCCATGAACAGGGAAAGGTCGTTTGCGGGGTGGAGGTGGGCATCTTGCCGGAATATCTCCATGACCTGTTCGTGGGTCATGTCAGCCGGAATACTTCCGCCCCAACCTTCGGTGAGCTGCCTTATCCGGTTTCTTACTGCGGGGTCTTTGGCCTGAGCGAAGAGCTTCCTCAACAAGACATAGCCGGGGGAGAATTTTGCCTTTTGCTCTGCGTCCCCTTCGCCCACAGTCTCCCCCTCGATCCCGAGGGCTCTCCTGTGTTCTGTGGACTCCTGCGGGCCGAAAAGGGCGATCAGGTTTCTGGTGTTGGAATTTTTGCGGAGTTCGGCTCTAGTCTTTTTGTCGGGTCCTTTAACCGTTATCCAGTCGCCGACGTGCCGCTCGATCCACTCGACAGCCTTTTTCGGGCTCGCGTCTCTTACCAAGCCGTAAAGCCGCAGTGCGTCCCTTGTGGCGTTGTCTTGCTCAACTCCCTCTTTGAGGTCAGCGTGGACGGTGTTCTGAAGGAGGAACGTGGCGTAGAAGGCACAGAATTCCAGCCACTTTTCTGTGCGGAAGTTGTCCGGGCTAAATTCTGGCCACTCCTCTGATTGATCGTGGAGCAGGCTCTTGATCTCGGCACTGATTGCTGCGTCGAGGCCCAAGCGGTGGTTGTCGGTTTTCTCCAGAACGGCCAGTATGTCCGCAGCGACAGGCTTGGCAGTTTCGGCTACGTCGGATTTCCTGAAGAGGGTCACCTTGCCAGCGTTGGCCTGCCTTGCCGAGACTTGTTCCGCAACCTTGTTTTTGATGACCTTGGTGAGCTTGGCCTTACGGTCTTCCAGCTCCCCTGCCGTCATGAGGTCGTCTTCAAGGCGGGCGTCGGCTTCTCTCTTGAGCTGGCTTCTCACCCTCCTGTCGACGCTGCCCAATGTTGCGTTGATGTCGTTTTCAAACGCAGTGTCTCCGACAAACATCCACTCAGAGTCGGGTTCGTTGACAATATCGAGGGCCTCGGCGGCAGGGATCTGCCCGACCTTGTGCGAGGTCCTGTCTGCCATCTCCGCCGCCGTCTCTCCCTCTGCGGCGCGTTCGAAGAAGGTCTTCATACCTTCGGGCACCTCGTCGTTCGCAATGGCCACCCGATGGGTACCTTCGGACAACTGCCGGACTACGGTGTGCGCGAAGGTCCGAAGGTCGGCACCCTCCTCTGCGTCAATCTCTAAGTTGAACTTCTTGCCAACGTCCACTGCCTTGTTGCTCTTGAGGCCACCGAGGAGCTTGACCTTGATCTGCTTCCCCTTGGGGCGTGTCATGGAAGATCCTGCGTGCGGGGGCAGGATCGCCTTGGTCTTTCCGTCGAAGTTGGTCACCTTGACTTCGTAGTATTTCTCTTGACGCTTGGACTGGCTCTGGTTGGGGTCGCTGATGGAAAAGGATTCCACGGCACCCATCGCTTGCGGCGAGAACCGGTCAGCCCTGTCGTTGATGATCTTCTGCCACCCGTCAGGCCACTCTCCGGTTATGAGACCCAGACGAATGACTCCCTCCACGTCAGGGGAGAGCCTTTCCGTGGCCTTCTCAAACCCGTAGTCCTTGCGGTCGTGGAACACCGGCTGGCCCGAAGGGAGGAACCCCTTCGGGGCAGACCACATCCAGTCGACGAGAGTCGCAAGTTCGCTGGGAGCCTCCTTGCGCATCTTCCTGAGTTCCGGCCCCTCTTGGAAGCTGGAGAGCTGGCTGGAAAGCCTCCTGAGGTGCCCTTCGAGCTTGTCGAGCTTGCCCGGCTCGTCGGGAAGAACCTCGGCGAGGCGGTTGGCAACCTTGGCAGCGACGGTGTCCGGGTTACCGCTCGCAAGCATGTTCTGCATGATCCGGTAGTGGGGGTGCGGCGGACTACCCTCGAAGGGGTTGTACGAGTCGGCAGGAGCCCCTGCCTTGAGGGCCGCCTTGCGGCTCTTGCCCCAAGGAGTCTCTTCAATAATGTTCACCGCGAGCTTGGAGACAACAGCAGCCTTCATCTCGAAGTCTTCTCCGAGAGATGCCGACTCGACAGTGTCGCCCTCAGATATGTTCTCCATCTGCCTCCTGACTTCGTTCAGCTTCCGCTGGCTGTCTGCTATCAGGGAAAACTGGTCGTCGACAGCCGCCTGATTTTCATACGGCACGGAGGTGCGGTCTTTGTATGTTGCGTCGGGCGCGTGTGTGCGAAGCCATTCTTCCGCCTCGTTGATCCGTTTTTGTATACGGGCGGCCTTTGCCTCCTGCATCTTCCCGGCCAGCGGGGCCGGGCGCTTTGCCCTGTCTCTGGCCTCCTGCTGCATCTCCCTGAGTTCTTCCGTGCTTTCAGGCTTCTCTTTCCGTATGCCCCTGAAGCTCTCGATCCGGACTTCGCCGAACTCGTTTCTCGGCATGGACTCAACCGGTGCGCGTACCAGCTCGTCAATCCGGAAGTCTCTGGCTTCGATGCTGGGCTGAAGCCACCACTCCCCGGAGTCTGGGTCTTCTACGGCAACGTACGTCCTGCCGTCAATTGCCTCGACCGGCAGTTCCGAGTCCCAGTCGTAATTGGACTCTTTGAAGAAAACTATCTGGGTTTCATCACCGCCCCTTACGACGAAGAAGTCGTTTGGTTTTATGTCTTCCCTCTTGAGGGTTGGGGCCTCCGGTGCAGGGACGGAGGGGTTGGTTCTCTCTGAGTCTTCGAGATCAAGGACGTTCACCTCAAGGTCGGCGACGGCCTTCTCTTCCGCCTGCCTGTCTGCCGCCTCGTCCAGCGTCAGGATCATCGGCCCATCAGACCACCCGCCCGCAGGCTCCTCTTGCTCGCTCCGGATCTGCAATTGCAGGTCACCGATCCTCTCCGCCAGCTTGGTCTCACCCTTCCCTGCCTCTTGCAGGTTTTCAAGCACAGACCCGAGGGCGGCCTGAATATCGTCCGCGTTTTCTTCAAGGGTCTCGACTGACCAAAAGCTCCTGTTGGCGTCCGTCTCGTCCAGCATGTCGACGACGGCAGCCACCTCGCTTACAGGCTCGCCGTTTTCATCCTGAACCTGCTGGAGCGCCCCCACAATACCCTTGTTGACCATCTTCCGCTTCTTGGTCGGAGTGCTTTTTCTCCGCTTGGCACTGACTCCGGTCAGCGCCACTCGCTGCCTGTCCCTGCTCTCGTTGCGGTCGTTTTGTTCCACGAGAGCTTGGTGGAGGTCTTCAGCCTCCTGCGGGTCCGTAAGGTCCAGCTCCGGGTCCGTCACGTCAATCTTTGCCAGCCGCTCTTCCCGAGTCAGGCCACCACGCGATTCCCGCTCCTTTTTCTTCTCGTTGTTCCGGTTGAGTTCCCTGAACCCGTTGAACAGCTTGTTCCGGAGGTACGTTTCGAAGGTGCCCTTGGCCGGGTCAAACCCCTTGATGGCTGAAACAACAGCCTTGTCCACCATGTTCTGAATGAGGGCAGGGTCGAAGTCTTTCAGCCCGCCGAACTTGAATTGATACTTCTTGATCGTGTCCGCCCACTCGGGGTCGTCGCTGAGGATTCCGGACCACTTCCAAAACTCTGCTTGCTGCCGCTCGCTGAGTCCGCTGAGGGGGCCCTCGTCCTGCACGCCCAGCGGCTCCTCCCGAGAAACCCTCCCCGCCGTGACTTCAGCCGCCTCGGCGATCTCCGAGGCCTGCGGAACCTCTTCCACCGGAACTCCGGAAAGGATGTCCTCGACCAGAGACATGGTGGTGGCCGCTTCCCTGACCTGCCTTGCCTCGATCTCAGCCTGATCAATCTTGCGGGCGGCCTCCACGTAGCCAGACTTCCTGTCGATTGTCATCACCCCGCTTGGGGAAATCTCCACGTACTCCGGGCTGATTCCCCGCTCCAGAAGGAACTCCATCGCGCCGAGGTTGCCTTGGAGGTTGTAAATCTGGTCTGGTGAGTACCCGGAGTCCTGAAGCTGCGCTGTGGCGGAGACCCGCCTCTGCCTGCCCTGCTCCTCTGCGAAAGATCCCTCCCGGTTGAGAGTTCCGTCAGATGTCTCCGCCTCGTTGTCCTCGGACTGGAGACGCCTCCGTGAGGCGCGAGGCATGACAGACCGCTTGGCAGCCTCCTCGATAAGGGCGAGCTTCTTCGCTTGAGTCCCGCCAGCCAACGCCTCGGTCTGACGCTTGTAGTCTTTTACCCGCAAGAGAACTTCGAAGTCGAGCTGGAGGTCATTCATCCCGTCGAGAAGGCCCCGGTACTCGGGGTTGATTGTCCGCGAGCCAAGTACGTATTTCGCGGAGTTCCAGTTCTCTTCGTCGAACTTGCCGTTGTCTTCGAGGTACTGAGCGAGGGCGAGGTCTTCAAGGTCGCTGGTCACCGGGGGCGTGTTCTTGCCCCGCCCCTTCCAGTCCTCCATCTTGCGGTTGTACTCGTCCGCGTACCGCTGTCGCTGGCCGACAGAGGCAGACTCGAAAGGCATGGTCGCAGCTATGTCTTTTCTGGTGGACTCCAGCTCCTTCGAGAGCCTTACGGCAGCCTCCGACGGAGTTGTCATGATCTCGTCGGGGTCCGCAGTGACGCCCAGAGAGGGGTCTTCGTTCGGGTCTGCAACAAGCACGACGTCCGTGAGGCCCCCGCCGGGAACCCTGATGGCCGCCGGGGCAAGCTCTCTGGCCAGCGTCCTGTCCACCGTGGGGGGATTGAGGCCCTCCTCCACTTCAAGATCGTGTTCCTCGGCGGCAGCCTCGACTCGCGACTCCGGAGTAGACTCCTCCACGGCGTCGTAGTTTGACTCGTCATCCGGGTCCAGCATCTCCTCGAACTCTTCCCCGTACGAGTCCTCTGTGGCGGCTTCTGACACCACGTCGTCGAAGTCTTCGGCTTCTCTTGCCCTAGCGTCCATCTCGTCTTCGTGAATCGACGAGGCGAGGTCTTCCGACTCCGTGTCTCGGGAGGCGGACTCAAGAACCACCTGATCCTCGTCCATAGACTCAACAGACCTCTCAGCCTCTCCGGTAGTAGAGCCAGACACCTCGGGAGCGAGCCCGAGAATGTGAACTTTTTTGTACAGCCTGCCTCCGGCGATTGCCTCGGGCAGCGCGTCGTCCACGAGATCCTCAAGGACGACTCTCTCGGTGACCCCCGTCTCCTCGTCGTAGGCGTAGACCTCCTGACCCAGCATTGGCGCAAGCCGCTCGTTCGACTCCTCGACCGTTTCGTCTTTGTGCTTGTCGAGTATCCGCCTGACCCTTCTCTCACCCCTCTTCTTGCGGAGGCGGGACTCTCTTCGCCGCCTCTCCTCGCGAACCCTCGGGCTGTCCTCCCTTTCGGACGTCGACTCTTCCGGGGCAACCTCCACTTCCGCCTCCGGGTCAACTCCGAGAAGCTCTTCTGCTGCCTCGGTCGCCGTCTCGGGGCCGGGCGGCACAAGCTCCGGAGTCAGCCTTCTGGCTGCACCAACCTCATTGAGCATGTTGAACAACTGGTCGTGGAACGGGTCTTTCCGGAGCGCGTGCCTCCGCTTGTAGGAGTGCTGTCGGATTCTGCTAAACAGGCCAAGGTCCCTTCCCGCGAAGTGGTGCAGGAGGCCGACGTCCCCTCTCTCCAGCCTGTTCTGGATCACCATCGAGATGGCTTCCCTGTCGAGGTCCGCTTCGGTGAGGGTGCCAAGACCTGCTGCCGTGTGGTCTTTTTTGTACTTCTCTCTTGCGGCTGCGACTTCTTCGGGGGCGTACTCCTCCATCGCCTTTTTCAAAGAGGCGGCCAGCTCTCCGTTTTTGGTGTTTACAATCGCGTCGTGAAGCTCGTGGACGTAGACTCCGTTCATCGCGTCCCTGAGGTCGAAGGCGTCTATCTCCCCTCTCGCGTACATGTGGGCATAGTTTCTGGACAGCCAGATGGTGGCTTGGCCGTCTGGGCCCACGACAGTTTTTCCGTTTATGCCCTCCGGGCCACCGTCGTAGAACCGGATGTTTATTCCGGTGTCGAGCTTCGCGTGGTAGTCCATGAACATGGTCTCGACAGCCTCGATGGCTGCCGCCTCCCGGTTTGTCGCCTCTCCGGCAAAGACGCCTCCCTGCACCTCGTGGGCACCTTCCAGCCCTATCGGCATCCCCTCGGAATACTCAAGGTCTGGGTCTACCGGAAGCCGGACTCCGTTGGCCGCAGCCATCTCCAAGATAGTCTTGTCGCTCATCCCCTTGTCTCGGAGCTGGTCGTACAGTGCCTTTGCAGCCTCGCGACCGCCGACCTGATTGAAGTCCTGCTCGATCCCGAGCTTCTTCAGGACCTCCCGAGCCGCCCTTGCGTTCTTTCTAGACGGATTCTCAGAGAAGTCGGCCAGCGCACTGTTGATGACCCCCGGTGAGTGGATGACTCCCATTGTCGTCATCGTGTACCACCCCACCTCTCGGAGGGTCTTGATCATCGGGGCTTCTGTGAAGAACCTGTAATCGTCGTAATTTTCGTTTGTCCAGTCGGCGATCCTCTCGTCGCCCCGCACCCCGTCCAGCCCAAGCATCGGAAGTCTACCGGCGCGGTTGAAGTTGGTGACAATTTCCGTGCCCAGCTCCTCAAACATTTCGCCACCCACCCCTGTGAGCATGGTCCTCGCCTGACCTCGGGTGGCTCTTGAGAACACGTCCCTGAACATCTTGGTTGGCTTGGAAAGTCCGGCGACCCGGCTGGCGGCCTCTCCCGCACCCATCTTGTTGAGCCACATGCCCTCAACACCGCCAAGCCCCCTGAACATCCTTGTCTTCCCGAGCCCGGCGGTCAGCAGCATAAAGCCATGCTCGATTGACCCTTCGAGAACCCCCTGCTTCCAAGCGTCTTCGTCCGAGTAGCCCCTCGCCTTGAGGTCTTTGTGCGTTTCCGCTGCCGTGGACAGGCCCCAAGAGGCGTACGCCGAGAGCCCTGCTGCTTGGCCGATGCCCGGAAGGAACCGGAGGCCACCACCCGTTGCCTGCGATATTGTCTGGCTGACAGCCCCGATGACGTTGTTTGCCTCTTTGCGAAAGCTGCTGAGGTTGGACTGCTCCATCCCCATCTTCAGGCCTTGCTCGTATGTATTCTGCTGCTCGATAAACCCCTCGGCTGTCTGGTCGCTCATCATCCCGAGCGTGTTGAACGCGGTTGCGTAGCGGAGAAATCCACCACGCCACCTGTCGATGGCGGTCTCGGCCTCCCAAGGAATGAGCGATTCCTTGTATTCGTCAGCCTTGATCTGGGCTTGAGCCTTGCGGTCCTGCTGGTCTCGATACGCCTGTATCTGGGCTATCTCTGCGTCCCGATTGTCTCGCAGGCCCTTGAGTTCCTCTGCCGCGCGATTGGCGTCGCCAAGCGATTCCAGTGCGGAGCTGAAGGCATTCTTGTCGTCTGCGTTATCGAAAAGTCCGGCCATTAGTCAAGCAATCCAAAATGCCGCAAGTTGTCTAAGTTTGCATCCACGATATCACCCACGCCCTGAGCCACCTGATCCAGCAGGTCCGTTCGCGGGTAACGTCCGCGAGAGAAAAAGCTTTTCTTGTCAGCAAGCTGTGCCTTTATTGCTTCCTGATCTCTGTCGCCCATCCACCGACCGAGGGGGCCGGGCATGCCGATGTTGCCCATGTGGCCGATCCTCCGAGACAGGCCTTCCATAAAGCCTACCTCTTCCGTCCAGTCTTTCTGCGGAACTTCCCCATGCACGGCACCTGTGCGCGGGTCCTGCACTCTCGGTTCTCGAAGCCCTGCGATTTTGAGGAGCGGGGTCAGGTCGACCTCGTCTAACCCCACCACCCTCCTTGCGGTCTCCTTGAACCCCTGCATTCGTCCTCGCCTTGCCGCCTCGCCGAAGACATGCCCAAAGAACTCCCTCATCTTTGGCTGGTCCTTTTCTGGGATGGTGTTGATGACCGTCATGGCGTGCCCCTTCAGCGGCAGGAGGACTGAGCGAAGCTGGGCGATCTGCCCACGATTCCCGCCAGCATTCGCGGCAATTTTTTCAGCCCACTCTGGCGTCATCTCCCCTGAGTCGATTGCCTCCTGCACGGGCGTAATTTGCTTTTGCCATTTTTCAACGTGGGCTACCATCCTTCTGAGAACCTCGTGGCCCGGAGAGCCTTCCGGCCACTTGTAATCCTCTTGCGCCTTCGCTAACTGCTTGAGCAGCCCGGCAGCAGACTCCTGTTCTTTCAGCACCTGCACAACAGGGGTGATGTCACCATCCTCCCCTCCTTCGCCTTCAGCTTCCACCTGCCCTATGCTTCTTCCCACCACAGCCTGCACAGTCTCGGCTGCCGAGCCAACCGCACTTGGGCTCAGACCCTGTGTTGTTGCACGCTTTGTCTCGTAGGTAGACGGCCTCCACGGGGAGGGCGATTTTTCCCCTGTTTCTGGTGCCGCTTCGGGAGGCGGCTCGTGGCCCACTGGCATCTGGAACTCCTCCCCGCCCGAGGGGGCAGAGAGACCAAAGGCCCTCCTTGCCATGCTGAGGGACTCGGCGAATGTCGGGGCCGGGTTGTGTTTCGTGACATCAGAAACAGCGTCGCCTTTCCTTTTCCTTCCGTCTTCGTAGGAGAGACCGCCGCTCTCCACCAGCTTGTCAATTGAGTCGTGGGCTTTTTCGATCTGCTTCTGCACTCCTGCCGCATGTGCTGCCGACCTCTTGACAAAATCTTGAGCGGCAAGGGATTCGGCCTTTTCGTTGTTGAGAGTCTCTGTGGTCTTTTGTGGCGGGCCGCTAGGCTGCCCGTTGATGAACGGCTGGAAGTAGCCGTTTCCAAGGGGGACAGACTTTATGGCAGGCGCAGGCTTCGGGGCCGCTCCCGAGGTGATGCTGTTCAGTTGACCGTAGATCCGGTCTCTGGCGGCTATCGCGTCGCCCCCTCTGAGCTTTCCGTCCGGGTTGGTTCCGGTGATCGTCGTTCCGTCTTGCCACTGGATCACCTCGCCTTCGGCAAGGTTTGCCTGAAGGTCGCCCTTCAGTTGCACTCCCAGCTCCTTGGCACCCTCCCACATCTGCCGCTTGGCTTCAAGCTCGGCGTTGGTGGTCTCTGCAATGTATTCGGGGCTTGTCGTCCAGCGGCGAAGCTCCTTGGTCTTTTCGATCTCCAGATTGGCCCGCTGCTGGTTTCCCCACTGCTGAAGCTGGGCCTGCACGTAGGGCTGATTGATGTTCCGAAGCTCGCCACTCATCCTGAAGGCGTTGTCTATCGCCTGTTGCTGCTGCTGGGCCTCGAACGTGTCTTTCCACTGCTCGTATTTTCCCTGTCCAGCTTTGAATGAAAGCTGCGCAGTCAGAGCCGGGTTGATGTCGTGTCCAACTCGTATAGGCATGGCTTATCTCAGAAAATCTTTTTGAAGAACTTCTTGGCCTTCTTGATCCCGCGCTTGTACTCTTTCTCAATCTTCTTTCCAGACCGCTTGACTTCGTCTTGGACCTGCTCGCCGATGCGTCCAGTCTCTCTGGTAATGTCGTCCCAGTTCTTGTACGCCAGCGCGCCCGCCCCTGCCAGACCTGCCACCGGAAGGGCAAGCCCTGCAAGCCCGCTCAGGCTTGGCAGCGAACCCAGTCCCCCCAGCCCGCCCAGCGACGGCATCTTGGGAAGGAAGGAGCTGAGCAGGTCTCCGTAGCCTCCCGTGGGGGCGACGCTGTTGTTTGCTCTGGAGATCAGGTTGGGCATCTGCCAGTTCGGCTCAGTCAAGGCCCCGCCCAAGTTCGGCATCTGGAAGCCGGTGTCGGCTGCCGTCCATTGGTGCAAGGGCCTTGCGAGGAGTTCCGGAGGGGCTGGGGCAGCTCCACCGCCCCCACCAAACCCAAACATATCGCTCAGGCTTCCGAGCAGGCCGCCACCACCGCCTTGCCCGTCCCCCCACCCGCCTTCCATCCCGAATATGCTGGAGATGGTCTTCGACAGAGGAGATCCCTGATCCGGCCCGCCCGGAGTAGTCGCCCAGTTCCCAATCGCCCCTGCCAGAGGGCCTTCCCACCACTCAGGAGTGCTGGGGCCGCTTGACCCGACCCCGGCAGCGCCAGCGTTCAGCAGCAGGTTGTTCAGAGCGCCAATGTCTGGCCCCGAGTCTGCTCGACCTGTTATCAGGTTTTGCATATTCCGGTACCCAGCCGACATCGCACCGGCTTTCGCTTGAGCAATCTGCCGCTCAAGGTCTGAGACCCCTTGGTTGTAGTCTCGTGTGACCCCCATCCTCTGGTTGCGAGCTATGGTTGTCCCTCCCAAGCGAGGGTCGATTGACGAGAGCGCCTGACCGTACGAGCGGTCGAGGTTTCGTCTGGCTTCTGTGCCATACCCCTCAAACGCCTCCTCGGTCGCCCTCAGCGCCTGTTCACCGTAGTTCAGGCCCTGAGCCTGCTTGCCAAGCTCCGCATTGACCCAGTCCGTATACCGGTCCTGCCCCTGCGTGTAGAGGTGGCTGCGAAGCTCCTTCTTGCTCATCTTGTCCAGCTCGTCGGCTGTCAAGGAGGGAGGAGTCATGGGGACGTAGGTCCACGACCCCGACGCCGGGTCTCGTTGCAGGCTCATGGCCGCAAGAGGGTCGGTTGTGTTTTGCGGCATTTCTATTCCTCTTCAAACGACAAGGCGTTGGCCTCGTCAACAAGCGGCTGGAGGGTCTCTTCCTCCTGCTTTTTCTTCTTATAGTCTACATAAGCGACGCGGAGGATGTTGATGAGAAGGTTCTTGACAAAGTCCTCGGGTTCAATCCCCTCGGGCTTCTGCCGGACGTCACAAACTGCATTGACGACTGGCTCTGGAATGTTGATCGAAAGCTGCATTGTTCTCTCCCTAAAAATTAGTTTTTACGCTAGCCACCTGCTCCGCCGCCCGGCGTTACAGTCTGGTAGTGTGCAATCCAAGCACCCGTCTCGACGCAGATAAACCGCCACCCTTCGTGCTGGGTCGACAGGCTGAGGGCATTGGTGGCACCGTTGATTGTGTCCGAGCCACCCCTTGCAACGGTGAGCGAGTTGCCGCTGGTTCCGTCGTCTTTCTTGTACACCTCAATGACCCTGCCGAGAACGGCGGAAGGCAATGTTACTACAAGGTTGCCGCTTGACGCATCTCCGTACACAACCCTGTCGGTTGCCACAACTGAGTAGGCGGAATCGCTGGATGTCTTCGTGACAACCTTGTAGCCCATTCCGGTTTGGCAGTCAAAGCCGTGAGTGGGGTTCTGGCCAGCAGCCACGCCGACCCTGTCCGCCGAGGCGCCTACAACAAATCCGAAGTCAGATGTTCCGGTCCCGACG
>Ga0080013_1003365_pt1 | contig 17002 bp, 21 predicted proteins | sample ETNvirenome_6_85_FD_69236 | JGI IMG/M metagenome (GOLD analysis project Ga0080013, IMG submission 69236) | Marine viral communities from the Pacific Ocean - ETNP_6_85 (SPADES assembly) (version 2) | ecosystem: Environmental > Aquatic > Marine > Oceanic | place: Pacific Ocean | collected 2013-06-19 | reverse complement strand
CAATGCTGAAAACATCATCTAATGCATCCTGACCGAATTGCTTAAAATCATTATTTAAAGAATCAGCAATGCAGCTAAATGCCGATTCTAAAGGATCAATCTCTGCGGGAGTGTTCCTGGTCACCTCGACCACTTCTGGATACGTATACTCTTTGATAAACTCTACCCAAGGTTTTGGATTGCGCGCTGTTAAATCTCTCTCCATATCATCTATTCGAGAAAAATAGGCCATAGCTGTTGGGTCTCTAAAGGCTTTTCCATCATTAAGTGAATCTAAGCTGGCGCCCTTATATACAACAGGATCATCACCGCAACCCTCAAACCACACTCTCAATTGTTTGACTTTGTATTCCGGGCTGAAAGTACACTCAAACTTAAGAATTGCTGCCTTAGAGGGAAAGAACATACTTGTGCTGCCTAGATATAGATTCTTTCCGGCTAAGTATTCGCTAAGTTCTGGGATTATCTCCTCTGTAATTGAGTCGCCCCACATAACATAATCGCCATAAAGGTCGAGGTTAAAGATACCCCCGTCCTTAAACACAAGATTTTTTCCATCGAGGGCACGATATACTTTCAAGTTGCTAGCATATAGATTCAATCCTTTTCTAACACGGATCATGTTTGGAATCAGTATCGACGGAATATATGTTGTAACTACATCGCCAGCTTCAGCCTCTTCCTCTTCTTCGGCGTCGGCTGCGGGGATTTCATTTAAATCAGAAAACGGAACTGAGAATAGAAGCTTTAGGTGTGATAGTGGGCGGGCATCTAGGTGATAATCTGTATATTCTAATACATCTAGTATCTTATTTATTGAACCTTCTGATTTATCTTTATCATAAAAAGTTAAAAGAGCTTCTACAGTCTCTCTTGCATATTCCTCATAAATCTCATTTAGTTTTTGCTGAGCCTGTTGTGGCGTTGAAAACTGATTGGCACCTGTATCGGTGCGTTCGGTTATGTTTACAATCTGGTACTTGCAAAGCTTTTCGTTTAGAAATGGCTTTTTAAGATTTCTTTTCTTTTTCCATCGCGGCACGATTGCGCGTGGATTAGGAATGCAATCTAAACAGATTTTTTCTTCGGGTCTTGGCAGATCTATTTCGCAGACATCGATTAAGTTGTCGCCGTTTTTATCTTGCCATCTTAAAAATTTTGATTCTGACATTTTATACTCGTATTAATAACTATGTTGTGCGCACACTTCTGCTGCCAATGAATTTATATCCAAAGTGCTGTAAATAGTTGCCTTCCCAGGTTTGTTTTGTTGCGCGTGCCTGGTGCATTGGCAGTACTGCTCGTGTCATCATAGCCGTCGCACAAGCAGTGTGAATACCTGCAGCGGCGCCGGCAGGTGGCGCAGTTGGTGCTAACGCCGAAAAGGCAGTGGCTGATGCTACCATACAACGCTGGACATAGAAGGCAGTGTTCTGTGAGATCGACATAATATCATCCAATATCGCACTAAGCTCCTGAAAGCAATCTCTAACGTTATAGGCCATTGCTACTGGTTGTAGTGTTTGGATTTCTTCTGGTAAGCCTCCGGGGCCTCTGACTTTTCTTGGTTGTACATTATTGCCGGCTATTAGATCGATTCCGGGGGCCGGCGAAAGTGGGGCGCCCTTGGAGGTTGTTTCGCCTCTAGGATAGCCGCGGACGTTGTTGCCGGCGCCGGTGACGATCTTGATCCCTGCGCGCGCGACTAGTCTACACTGATCTGCTTTTATAGCAATTGCAGATTGTCCTTTAGGGTTTCCTACAATCCCCTCAACTATTCCATATGCCTGATCAACATCAGTTGTCTCGCATATATATATACTAGCAGCATCGCCGGCGGGGCTGTTGTCAACGTGAGTGCCATCTTTGACACCTTCGCCGCCGCGCGCAGAAGCCACACGTCCAGCGCGGATATCAACACGAGCGGATCCTGGGCTAGCCACGCCGGCATAACCCTTGGCGCCGTAGCCAGAAGCTTGTGATGATGGCCTGTCTAAACCGAATACGATTGAGCCGCCGCCGGGGCCCTCGATTCTGCGTTCATTTAGTGCTTGTTTATATTGTTCAGGTTGTGGTGAGCCGGCAGGTGAGTTTAGAATTCCATCGACGGCTAACTCAACGTCTAGGCCCTCTTCTAATCTTGCTTGTGTGGGGGCGCCTTTTGGGTATACTCTTTTTGGCATTTTTTATCTCGCTTGTGTTTTAATAAATTGTTTAAGGTGTAGGTGTGACAGGTGTAAAGGATGCATCAGGATAGCAGCCGGCAGTATATGTGTGGCCATCGCCGCCGGCGCTGACTTCCCACACTCCGCCGGGCCAATGTGTCTGGCCTGCGGGACACCCTGTAGTGGTGGAGAGGCCGGGTACGGCGGTACCAGATGTTGGGTCGGTAAGTGCACCTCGGTAAAAATAGTGGGCAGCTTGCCACTTTCTGTTGACCCAAAATTCAAAATGCAAGTGAGCACCAGTAGTCCCGCCAGATCCTGGCTGGCCGCGGTTGCCTCCAGAAATTGCTATTTTTTGCCCTTGGGCAACGATTTGGCCCGCTAGGGTTGAAGCATGTTGAAGATTGTGCATATATTTTACTTTAATCGTTGCATTGGTTCCGTCAGCAAATATAATGTTAGATGTTACTGTTGCAATTGCAATGGAAGTGCTGGAGCCAACAACATTACGATTGAAACTTAATACGCCTGGATAAACTGCAAACAACGGGGTTCCAGAACTGTACCCAATGTCAACGCCTTGGTGATCACGGTATGTTACGGGAGTGGCCCAGGTCCGGGCGCGCAGCCTGCCCGGTCTAGATGTTATCGAGTGGCCTAATTGACCTGGGCCGTAAGTAGAAGTTATTGATACACCGCCAGCATTTGTGACTGTTGCTGGCCATAACGTAGGATCATTGTTAACGATCCTTTGAAAGAGGGCATCCTCTGGCTGGGCGGGGTCGATTACTCTTTCAGGTCCGCGGCCATTATGCGGGGGGCCTAGGCCCGAGCGACCGGGTGAGGCCCCACCGGCGCCGCCAGGAAGGCCACCTGCTCCAAAAGTCGCAGCTATTGAGGTCACACAGTTTGCGCCGGCGGAATATGTTGAGATATTGTGCGTGGCGTCAGTAGGCAATATAACATCATAAAAAGCGCCGCGTTGCAGATCATATCCAAAGATATTATTTTCAAGGTCAACCAACACTAAGTCTCCACGAGTTGGAAGCCTTTTACCTGCTTGAAGTTGGTAATCTTCGGTTGATATGAAAAGTGTATGCATTGCGATTATTTTAAGAATCTTTGCGTTGTCGGACACATATGCCGGGTCGCACGGATCCGGTAAAAAATGATGTGGGGAGTTTTCTCCCAAGATGCGGGCCCGAAACGTAAATTTAGATATTCTTCTTGGTGTGGAACCAATCCCTAATGCATTTTTAAATTTATCCCACAGACTCGGATCGTTAGGGTTCTCATAGAACATCGACAAGTCTGTGGCATTTAAGGGGATTGGGTTTGAAAGCACAACTGCCACAAACCGAGTTTTGCCGGCATAAGAGTCGTAACTAAAAGCTTTTCTAACGCCTTGATTAAAAAGATCTAACGCTTCGCTAGGAGTGGTAAAGTCAGAAAAATCAATCAGATCCTTAAAGGAAGACATATTATGTATCTCCTTGGATCATATCAAAAAGACTGGCCTTGTCTTCTTCTGTAAGCCCCACCTCTTGTGTGCTCTGTTTTTGTTTAATTGATATGAGCTTAACTAACTGCTCATTCGAGCGCTGCATTGTTTCTACATGCTTTGCAGCGACGGGGGATAGGGACCGATTATTGCTTGGATCATTTGCAATCTCGTTCGCCAGCTCATTCAGGAATTCACGTGCAAGTTTACGGTCACTTCTTATATTGACAAGTGCTTCGTCAACTAGTGCATCTAAATCCTGTTTGTTCATAGCTTGCCATTTTCCCAATCCTTTTTAAAACTTCGATACATAGTTCTGAATTTATTCAGTGAACTGACAATCTGTTTTGTATTAAGACCGGTGATCTCCCTCAGATATAGATAAATAGCTTTTTTATTGAAAATTTCAATCTCGTCTTTTGATTCAAAAAGGATAACAATAGCCTGATGAACTTTTTGATCATTTGGGCGCATTTTAGAAATGTCCCAGGTCTTTATCTGTTTATAGAAGGAAGTCCAGAACTCTTCCTCAATCTTATCAGTTAGCCAAGATTGATTAGTTGATAGATATTCCTCTTCGTATCTCTTAGGGATTGCGTCATAATCGACTTCTCTTTTGTTTCTTTTCTGCTGCTTTTTAACTTTGTGAATAAACCAGTTTTTGGTAATCACCGAGAAGTATGAGAAGGCTTTGTGACCTTTAGTTGGATCATATTTGTCCAATATTGTCATTAGCCATACTTTACATTCATCTCTAAGATAATCAATATTGGGCAGTGTAGTAAATTTGTATGTGAAAACTATCTTGTCGACCATCTCGTTAAAGGCTGGCTCTAAATAATTTATGTATAGTTCCGTTCTGGTTCTCACACAAGTTGTTTGACAATATCTTACTACAGCGTCTTCGTGCTCTTTTGTAAAATAGAGCTTCTTTTTATACTGTCTCTTCTTCGGTTTCTTCAAGTTCTTCTTCCTCTTCGGTGTCTATTTCTTCTGTTGTTATTGAGTATATAAACTCAAACGTCTCTAGCTGTTCATTAAAAGAAACTGCATGCTCCATTAAAGCCTGCAGTGTCTGATCACCGTAGAACATCTCTAATTCATAGACCTTTTTTAGGTGACCGGCAAAACTATTAACCATATCTTGGAGGTCTCCAAGTTCATCAGACACATACAGCAGACGCAGAAGAACCGCACGCAAATATATTACTAATCCTATGTTAACAAACACCGACACAATGAGTGCCAGAATCAATGTAGTTTCAAGTTGGGTCATATGTTTCACTCTTTGAAGTTTCTTTTAGATCTTCCAGAACTTCTTTATTGGCATCGATGTACTCGTTAGTGACATCGCCAACGTGTGGTTCTTTTTTAGAAAGATTCTTTACTCCATAATATGGCACACTCAATATTTTCTTTAAAGTATCCTCCGTTTTACAATGCTTACAATCTGTTAATGTTTCTTTGTAGCTGTGTAGAGCGGTAGTGATAGCTTCACATTGAATGCACTCATATTGATAACGAGGCATTATTTGATTATGCTCTCTAGATCTTCATTGGTAACAGTCTCGTTGTTTGATACACGAACCGTCGGGGGGTTTTTAACCACCAAACCATTCTCTGTCTCAATCAAATCAAAACCCTTTAGAATAGGAACGATGTCCAATTCATTCAATAATGATTCCTGTAGGGCCATCATCACAGCGCCTAGGGCCTGATCTGAAAGCTTGTATGTAGATGTTTTCATTTTTAATTATCCTCCGAAATTGCTCTACCTTTTAATTGTTCCCAGTCGCGTTCTGGTCTTATTTCTAAGTTCTTTTCCCAAGCTGCAGCTAACACAGCCGGGGATATTCCTAGAGATATAGCGATATGTATAAGCGCATTTAAATCTTTAGGAAAACAGGATCCCCCAAAGCCTCTTTTGCCATCTGGGCCTGGGGTTGAAAAGTGTGATCTTCCAAGGCGCTGGTCATACAAAGCATATTCGACCACTTTGTCATAATCAACGTCGACTTCATCACATATTTGTTTAAATTCGTTTGCAAAGCTAACCTTCGTAGCCAAAAAGCAATTAATAAAATACTTCACAGATTCCGCAGTGTTTGAGCCGGTCTTAATTATCGGAATCTCTTGAAAGACCTTTCTAAACATGTTCTTGACAACGGTTGTTGCAGGACGAGGGCCTCCAATAATGATTCTATTTTGTGTCTTAAAATCATCAATAAAATTTGCCTCAGTTAAAAACTCAGGGTTAAAAACCACTTGTGTGTTCTGGCATTTTTCGTTGAAGTGTTTGGTGGTACCTGGCGGAACTGTTGATTTTATCACTATAATGTTTTGTAGGTTAAGGTTGTCTATTTCGAAAACTACCTTTTCTAGTATCGACAAATCACAAGAGCCGTCTTTGCGCATTGGAGTAGGCAAGCACGTGAAAACAATCGTTGCTTTTTCACAAACTTCTTTTATGTTTCCGCAGGTTGATTTATTAGAAAGAAATTTGTCATATGTTTCAACGTTGAATGCTCTTTGCATTCCTTCTTTGATCGCTGTACCCACGAAACCTTGACCTATGATTCCAATACTATTCTCTCTCATTTTTCACTCTCTCAAAACATTCTTCAATACCTTCAAAGATATTAATATTTGCCGTCCAACCCATGCTGCGCAGCGGATCTATGTTGGCTCTTGTTTCCTTGACATCGCCGGGTCTGGGGTCGCGATATTCAAATTCAACCTCTGGAAAGTGTTTGTTTACTAAATCTTTGATCTGATTTAGGGATATGTTAGTTCCAGTGCCAACTTCATATACGGCTCCATTTAAATTATATTCACATTCCATACAAAATATGTTTGCGCGTACCACATCATCAACGTTTACCATATCCCTTCTGTGCTCTCCATCACCATTAATATGTGGCTGGATACCATTTCGTAGTGCATGCATCCAATTTGAAATTGCAGTCGCATATGGTCCGTTAATCGTTTGATCGTGAGAATAAACGTTGAAATACCGCAAACTTACAGTATCAAGTCCATACAACTTTGAATATAACGATGTTTCTATTTCAGTTGTATATTTCTGCAGAGCATATGGGCTTTCAGGGCCGCTACCATTTCCCATCACCGAAGATGAACTTGAGTATATAACGCGCTTTACAGAGCCTACCTTGCGTGCGAAGTTTAGTAGAATGGTGCCGGCAAGGATGTTGTTCTCGGTTGTTTCTACAGGCTTTTCTACGCTGTAGCCAACACGTGGCCAACATGCCATATGAAAAACGTATTCAGGCTGAAAATTATAGTAGTGTGGGTGGAATGAGCCGTCGCCACCTTCCCGCAGGGTTGTCACAATGTTCTGCGGATATTTATCATTCAGATCTATCCCGATAACTTCGTGACCAAGTTCTTCTAGTTTTGCAACCAATCTAGAGCCAATGTATCCCTTGTGGCCTGTTACTAAACATCTAGCCATTTTGTGTCTCCTGTTGTAGTAATTCTATATCTTTCATTTGATACATTCTGGTGTCTGAGTGTTTAAAACGGTAAACTTCATATGCTGTCAGGTTTAGTTGGTCTAAATATACTGCTGTGTTAAGCCTTTCTCTTAATACAATTCCTATACCCGAATCGGCACAAATGAAGTCGTCGTACACTTCATGCCATCTGATAAGTTCACCTATTGGTATTGACATTGAACAATCTCCGAAGATCTTCATCATACATCATTTCAGCCAATTCTTTAAATTTAACTTCAGGCTCCCAGTCCAGCTCTTTCTTAGCTTTTGTTGCATCCCCCAACAGTAGGGGTACTTCGTGAGGTCTGAATAGTCTTTCATTTATTTCTACGTGCTTACTGACCGAAAGACCAGCGGCTTCAAATACTACATTTAGGAATTCCTCAACAGTATGTGTTTCACCGGTGGCCACAACGTAGTCATCTGGTGTGTCCTGCTGTAACATTCGCCACATAGCATCTACATAATCTCCGGCAAAACCCCAATCTCGCTTAGCTTGTAGGTTTCCTAACATTAGCTTATCCTGCAGGCCCATCTTTATCTTGGCGGCCGCCATTGTAATCTTTCTTGTTACGAATGTTTCGCCGCGGCGCGGGCTCTCGTGATTAAACAAAATACCACAAGATGCGTGTAGACCATAACTTTCACGATAGTTTCTTACAAGATTGTGTGCAAACACTTTTGAACAGGCGTATGGGCTTGCCGGCATTAAACGTGATTCCTCGTTAAATGGATAATTTGGATTATCTCCAAACATCTCCGAGGACGAAGCTTGATAAAACTTGACTTCGGGACACAGGTTTCTAACCGCTTCTAAAATTCTAAGCGTACCTAATGCCACAGCATTTGCAGTTTCTTCCGGAGTTTCAAACGATACTCGAACGTGTGATTGGGCTGCCAAATTATATATCTCATCTGGCTTAAACTGTTGTAATAGTCTATGTATGTTTCCGGAATCATTCATATTTCCATACACTAGATCAAAGTTTAATATCTTCTCGTGATCATCAAATATATGATCGATGCGATCTGTTGATATGAGTGATGTACGGCGCTTCACACCTACTACATGGTAGCCCTTTTTCAACAATAGGTCTGCTAAATATGAGCCGTCTTGGCCTGTAATTCCTGTTATGAGTGCTCTTTTCATTTAAATTTGACTCCTCTTACATTTGGATAGCTGTTTAAATACCAATCACAAGTCATCTTGATTCCGTCTTCAAAAGACGTATAATCCTCTTCTTTCCAGCCAAGCTCCAACAATCTTCTGTTGCTGCTTGGTTTTCTTGCTTGCCCTGATGGTTTGTTTTTGTCCCATATGACATCTCCATTATAACCCATATAAGAACAAATTGTAGTCACAACTGATTCTATGCTTCTTTCTTCGGTGGTGCCGATATTCAATGGCTCCTCATCGTCATAGTTTTCGACAAGATAAAACAAAATTTTTGAGATGTCTGCGGCATATGTGAACTCTCTAAGCGCACTTCCATCGCCCCAGAACACAGGAGCGGTGCCACTAGTCTTTGCTTCATGAACTTTTCTTATGATTGCTGGAATAACATGTCCGTTTTCCAAATCAAAATTATCATTAATACCATAAAGGTTATTTGGTACAGCGCATATAAAGTTACAACCATACTGTTGACGCAGGGCCCTTGAATACACATCAACCATTCTTTTAGAATATGCATATCCAAAATTACTTTTATGTGGAGGTCCATTATGAAATTGATCTGGCGTTAGTGGGTATACGGCATCATCTGGGTATACACAGGTTGACAGCAAAGAAATTACTTTTTTAACTCCCAATTCAGCAGCAGATGTCAATAGGTTTGTGTTAATCAGAATATTGTCTTTAAAAAAATCTGCTACAAAGTCTGTGTTCCCTTTAACACCGCCAACACGTGCGGCCAGATGTATAATTGCATCTGGTGTATGATCTCGAATCATAAAGTACGTCTCTGCGGAGTTTGTTAGGTCATAATCGTTGGAGCCCAGCAAAACAAACTCGTTCTCACTGGAGAAGTCTCTATAACAACTTCCAACCATTCCGGTACCGCCTGTTACTAATATCTTTTTCGCTACCATATTTTCAATCTTCCCATCAAAATATCACGAAACATCATCCAGTCTGCTATTTTTGCCTTTACTGGGTCTGAGAATGCCGCTGGTTCGTTCTTCTCGAAGAAATAGTGGCCTGACCAAGCAAACGGATACACGACGAATGGGGCAGCCAGGAGAAGCCACCACAGGCCGGTTAGCACCACACACCCAACATATGTTATTGTTGTCAATTGACCAATAAAATGCAATGCTCGACATGTCTTGTGTTGGTGTAGAGTAAGATAATACTGATAATATTCATTTATTCCCATTTGAACCATCCTTCTAGGTTAATATCACTTAAATTCTTGTTTGAGGCTCCCTTCCACGGACGCCAAGGTCCATATACACCAACCTTTTTAGCATCACTCAAAACTGCTGCCCACCACCCCAGGGTTCCGTGTTGAAATAATATATTATCAAAACTTCTTATAAAATTAAAGTCTTCGGCAACACTCCTGGTTTTGTCTATTTGTAAATCATACATCGAAAACGCATCCACTATAGAATTGAAGTATTCGACTGAGCGTTTCGGATCCACTCTCTTGTCTGCTGGAACGTCGACGTGAAATTTCATATTCTCCAACTCTTCTACTGTGATTTTCTTCCATTGTGGCATATCTGTTACAACGTGCAGTTTCTTAAAATCAAATTGTTCTATTGCATTAATGTAGTTTTCTGCTTGTGGTTTTGAATCAAACTCGTTTGCGTAGAACAGTCTGTCTCCCGCTCTAAAGTGTACCACCAAATCTTCTTTGTTTTTATCTTCTACTTTGGTCAACCAAGATTTTATTAAATCTATATTATTTTTATAAAACTTATAATTCTCAAAATATCCCGACACAACAAGGTCGGTTTTTGTATACTGTTTGTTAAAATAATGCGTAAAATTTGCATCGTTGACCGGGCTACAATTTGGAATTTTTGAGTCTCCTATATGAAACCCAATTTTACCTAATTCCTCAATACCATAATAATTGGACGTTGGTGGCACATATGTGTTCTCTTGCTCCAAAAAGGTCGCCAACAGCTTTGAAGCAATACATTGAAATAGGTTGTTTCCAAAACCATTGGTTAGGCGTGTATAGATCATCCCACTTGCTCCACAAGATTGCCGGCGGAATCAATTAGCTTTTCGTTTTTTTGCCTATGGGGGAAATCAGTTACCGGTACAGTTTTATCGTAAGAATAAAATGGAAGACATATGCTTGGAACAAATATTAATTTCATTCCAATTGAATTAAGGTGTCTTTCTATGGCTATTTCTGGACATTCAAAATTGTTATCGGTTCTACTTTCATCACAATTTTCTTGGTAGATGAAAGAACAATACTTATCAAACGTTGCCGGCTTTGAAAAAGAAAAGAACCAGGGGTCTTTGTGGCCGCTGGGATATATCGTTGTGTATATTTGTCCTTCGGTCAAAGTCAAGTTAGCTGCAGACAAATTAATGGGTCTAAGAAACATCGAATTATCTGGTCTGCAACGAACTATAATATCATATTCGAAACTGTTCTGGTTCGCGTATTCTTGGGCCATCAAAAAACCATTACGTATGTTTCCCATTTGATTATTCATTCTGGCTTTGAAATAACCCAGGGTGCCAAAGTTATTTTCATTCAGCGTCTCATCTTCGTCCACAACAACACCCTTTAGGCAATCACCGTAAATGTGCCTTACTTCTTGCTCTATTTCTTCTTTTGTATGAGTTGTCGTGACTTTATAGTTTTGTGTTATGTTGGGTCCTGTAGAGTGGATTGTGTTCTTATTACAGGCGTAAACAAACACATCGGCGTTATTTGGCTCAATAATGTGCTTAAGATGGTTTACATAATTAATTCTATAATCCCTAAGCTGGCCAGTTATCAGTACCGCTACCTTCATACTACTCTAACCTCGGGAAAATATCTAATAAATGACAGTTCAGCATTTGTAATCTCGTTAGCTTTAGCACTAATCTCGTTGAAAAAGTTCCAAGCCAGCGGTACAACAACTGTTTTATCTGGGTTATCCTCAGCTAATTTTTTTGGCGATTTAATTTCGATGTCTCTGCCTGGCGTCAAAAGATTCCACTTAAGTTCGTTATCATCTACAATATAATCTAAGTCCGCTTGAGCAAAGTTCAAGAAGGTATTTCCTTTCGCTGCAGCGCCATAGCCAACAATTTTGTATTTGTCATTCTTAAACTTTTCAAGCTCAGCATTGAAGTCCTTCACAACTTGCTTACACTTTTCAGCATATTTAACATAAGTCTCAAGATCGTAAAGACCAAGATCTGCTTCCTTCTGTATCTCTCTTTCCGCTATTCCTTCGTTATGCTCACCTTTCCGCAATACGAACACGTAACTGCCGCCATGGATGTTAGCTCTTACAACATCAATAAGAGAAAACCCATTTAGATTGGCACAAGTCTTCATAGATTTGGTGTTAAAGAAGGATAAGTGTTCGTGATAAATTGTATCAAATTCATTGTTCACTATCATATCTGCTTGAGATGTCTGAATAAATATGTTGCTTTTCTCGTCTGTTACAAGCGAGCAAGCTTTCAAAAATTCGTGAATATCGTGAGTATGGGCAAAGACATTTTGTGCTACGATAGCATCGAAAGTTTCGTACAACTTTTCAGCAACACTAGTGTTCCAATAATCGCAGGCCACGTTGTGATTGATGCTGCTCAATTTATGAAGGTTTTCTGCCGGGTCAACGCCATAGGTCTTCCACCCCTTGTCCTTGAATTTATTAAGCTGGGTGCCATCATTGCAAGCAATATCTAGCACAACTCTTCTGCCGCGGCTGTACTGTTCACATAACATCACAAAGTCTTCAAAATAAGCGTGTAAAGTTTTACTGGTGCCGCTTACATATAAATAATCTTTAAACATTAAGTCTGGATCAACCACTACACTTAACTGTACGTGAAAACAACTGTTGCAGACATTAATCTTTAATGGATAAGTCTCTTGTTCCTTGTCACCCGTGTGATAGCTATTTGCAAGAGGTTGATTATTGAGATCAAGTACTTCGGTCAATTCTTCATTTCCACACACTCTACATTCTTTTATCTCAGTACATCCTTGCATCTGACCTGCTCCCTTTGTTCATATTGTCAAAATTGTCAACTAAAGACTTAACAATTGAACTTATGGTTTCATTAAATTGAAAATTAAATGTCTGCTCGAACAGAGAGGAATCTATAAGAAAATTATATGCTTTCGTCTGTAGTTTAACGTTTGTGATTGTTTCTGGTAATTCATCGACGATTTCTAATTCTGCTCCTGTCTGGTGGGCTACTACTCTTGAAATCTTTTCTGCTGTTGAGTTAAAAGAAGCCAGGTTGTAGAATCCTCGATTCTCGTATGTACCTTTATCAATAATTGTTTCTACGGATGCGCACAAATCTTCAATCCCTAAGATTGGTCTATGGACTTCCGGATTAAAACAAAAGACCTTTCCATTTTTCATTGCATTAAAGGTCATAGCATTTATCATAATATCGTTTCTAAGATTTGGCGAGGCGCCGTTAACTGTGCCAAAGCGCAATCCAAAGTACTTTGTATCAGAAAGTTTGGCATATGAATCGATTTCGTGCTTGGAAAGATCGTAATAATTGTTTGGCTCAAACTGATTATATTCTTCGGTTACAATATTCTCTTTTGTGTCACCGTAGACTGATGAGCTGCTCGCATAAATAAACGTCTGTTCTTTATTGAGATTCTCAAGTAGGTTGGCAAAATTAAGAACATTATTTTTAAGCGTTGGGATCATATTGTCAACACACATTTTAACACTAGAGTGTCCGCCGAGCAAGATCACCACATCATAAGGTGATAACTCGTCTTTTGTAAGTGTGCCAAAGTCTTTTACAATATTGTATTTGTTAACGTGATTGCCATACCACTCAGTATCTATTGAGTCAATGATATGTTTATCGTTTAAAACCTGGAACAGGCGGCTGCCAATATATCCACAGCCGCCAATTAATAATATTTTAGCCATTAATGGTCTCCCTGCTTCTCAATATAAATTCGGTGAGCATAATATTTTAGGGCCGGGGTGTTTGGTTCTTTTGTTGAGCGCTGATATTCTTCTCGGGCGCGGGGATCCCCTCCATAATAAATTCTATACTCTTCGCCATTTTCGATGGCCACTTCACCAAGAAAATCAAAAAATTTGCGCATTTCAAAGAAATGATGAATGCAGGTTGGTTCACCAGATTCGTCTTCTTCGCTGTGAATATAGAGGCCAAGCGGGGATTTGTATATCTTGTGGTTTTTTTGTAAAACCAATAGTGGGCAGTGATTATGCTTATGTGGATAAAAACCACCTTTTGGACATGTCGCAGGTATATTACTACTGTCCCATTGTCCGGGGTACCAGCCTATTGTTTTTTTTCTTACTTCTGGTGATAAATACTTTAACCTTTCCATACTTGGCTTAAAAAACGTAACAATCACTTCTTTTTTGGCAACCCTTAACATCTCTCTTATGGGAGCCTTATAGTCATAAAGATGATTCAACACATCAGATGCCAAGCAGACATCAAAGCTGTTTTTTTTATATGGAATTTTTTCAATGTTTCCTAAGATCATCGGAATGCCGGCATCGGTGGAAATGTCTACAAACTTTTTTGTTATTTCTAAACCTTGATAATCTATATTAATATTGTTTATAGTTAAATAATCATAAAAACCACCCAAACCAGCACCACAGTCTAACACACTCTTATATTGTTTGTCTATTATTTTATTTACTATTTCTGTGAATTCATTAATGTGGGCCGGCATATTATGCCAACGACGAAAATCTTCGACGTCGACTGTATCTTGCCAAAATGATAAATATTTATCCATTCTTGTACTTCTTATTATCCATTTTTACGATTGGGAACACTCTAAGAAGCTCATCGATCCCCTCTTCTACCGTGATTGTGGTATCAAATCCAAGAGCATTAATCTTGTCATATGATACAATATAATCACGCTTATCAGCGTCACCATCAAAATCTGCATAATGTACATAACATTTGGTTCTCTCTTGGATCATCTTGCATACATCACCCTTTGAATGATTCATAGAGTTAGAACCTACATTATACACATTGCCGGACATCTCTTCTTCATGTTCAACTGTAAATTTGAACACGCTTGCGATATCACGTACGTGAATAAATGTTCTCATAAAGTGTGATTCATAAACTGCAATGTATTTCTGAATGTGTGCAGAGTACGACAGATCGTTAACTAGTAGATCTAGACGTAGGCGTGGGCTTGGACCAAAAGCGGTTGCAAATCTGAACGCAACGCTGTTCTGGTATTTCATAACCTCTTCTTCGCCAAGGGTCTTGCTTTTGCCGTAGATACTAAGCGGATTCAGCGGAGTTTCCTCTGTACACACGCCATCTACAGTACCGTAGTTTGAACCCGTAGAGCCATATAGAAGCAGCTGGTCGCCGTCTAAACCCTCCACAACATTGATTGTGCCTTGATGGTTTACTCTATAAGAGTGCGCCTCATTCATTCTACAGGCTGTATAGCCTACAATAGCTGCTAGGTGTACGACCACATCGTGGCCCTTCATTGAGCTATGTAAGTGTTGTTTGTCTAGAATGTCGCCTTTAATGAAGTTAAAAGTAGGCTCTGAGAAGTTATGGATAATACCATCGCCCCCATATGATAGATTATCATAAACTGTTACCTCATATCCATTCTTTAGTAGTAGGGGCACTAATGTTGCCCCTATATAACCGGCTCCACCGGTAATAAAAACTTTTTTCATAATTTTAAAATCTCCTAACGTATTATAATCTAATATTTTTATATTTTCAAATTAAATTTTATCTGAATAATATTCAACTGTATTCAGAATTCCCTGTTCGTGATCGAAGAACTCAAAGTCCGGGAAAGTTGTACTTAATTTACTGTTTCCTAGGATCTTAACTGCGTCACCGTCTGGGTACTTAGTGTCAAACACAATATCCCCCTCAAAGCCACAAGCTTTTTTGATTAATTGTGCGGATTCTGCAATCGAATAACCCTTTTCTTGGCCGATATTAAGAGGATACTCCATATGATCGATGTCCATTGCTAACACAAGTGCCTCAATAAAATCATCAACATATGCCCATTCTCTTACTGGTGAGCCGGTGCCCCACACAACAAACTCTTCATCGCCAGCTTTCTTGGCTTTCAACATACGAATCACCATACCATTTAGGGCGTGAGTCTTGTTTGGGTCACAAGAGTCTCCAGGGCCATATGTATTGGGAAGAAGCAGGTTAACAGTCTTAACACCGTGTTGTTCATAGTAGCACTTTGAAAGATAATAAATCGCTCTCTTAGAATTTCCGAAAGAGAAGATAGATGGGTGGACCGGTCCATTAAGCCAGTTTTCCTCATTCTGTACGGAGCTTAGACCTGGATAAGAACAGTTGGAAAAAGGCTGGATAACCTTGCATTCAGGTGCTTCCTCTTTAATAGCTCGATACAAATTCAGAGCCATCTGCAAATTATCGCTATAAACGTCTCCTGCGAATTCTTTAACATAATGTAAGCTGCCGCCATGGCTGGCGACATTAAAAATAACATCTGGTTTCACATTTCTAATACAACTAGCTATTTGTTCATAATCTAGAATATTGGTTCCTGTTGTTTTCGAAACTCCAGCTATGCTGTGGTTTGGCTCTTTCATCAATCTGTTCATAAGGTTCTTGCCAACGAACCCAGTCGATCCTAAAATTAGTATATTCATTTTTTCTCCTTATAATATCTAAATTCGTGGTCGTGCAGCTTCAATCTTGGTCCAAATTTGCCTATCGCAGTTGCACGTATAATTTTTTCTAATTCATCTTTGCTGATTTTAATATCAATACTCTGAAGCCTGTCAATTTGTTTAATTCTTCCAACCCTGGTAGCCCATTTAATGTTCTGATTATTTTCAGCTTGATTAGCCAAAATGTTTGGGCCGTGCTTTTTTATCTTTGTTACGATATCATAAAAGGCATTTAGTTGCTCCACGTGTACTCTGGGTAGTAGAGTCTCGATATCGTCGCCTGGAAAAATAGGAATCTCATAAACATCAATAATCTTTCCATTGTCGATATGTTCGTTTAAAAAGTGCACTGTTATACCAGTAGATCCTTCATTATTATAAAGTGCCCAGTTGACACAACCAGAGCCGGGATACTGCGGAGAGCCTGGGTGAAAGTTGATGGCGGCAATAAACGCATTATCTATTATCTTTTTGGGCAGTATGTAATATGATTTCATATGAAAAATATATTCACCTTGCCAATTGGTGTACTCCTCGGGCAACTTATCTTTTCTTTTCTTAGAAGATTTAAGCCAGTCAACATCGTATCCACATACTTCTAAGAAGTCATTAGCTTTTTGACAGTATTCGCAATCTTCAAAACCAATAAACAAAACTCGTGGCGTCATTCTACTTTAAATCTACCTTGTTTAAAAACATCCAACGTAGTGAGGTCTACCCAATCAGTATATACCCACTTCTTAGGAGGGGTTTCAATTGCTGCCGGCAGCTTTTGCAAGCCCAACTCTGCGGTTTCTGGGGTCATATAATAATGATATCCAATTGTCTTAATATTTTGTACCGACCAAGATTCATCCGGGTTTCTACCATCATATGACATCTTCTTAAGAACATCATAGTCTTCTTTATTGTCAAACAATATAATTCCACCACGACCTAGACTTAGA
>Ga0080013_1003364_pt1 | contig 17005 bp, 30 predicted proteins | sample ETNvirenome_6_85_FD_69236 | JGI IMG/M metagenome (GOLD analysis project Ga0080013, IMG submission 69236) | Marine viral communities from the Pacific Ocean - ETNP_6_85 (SPADES assembly) (version 2) | ecosystem: Environmental > Aquatic > Marine > Oceanic | place: Pacific Ocean | collected 2013-06-19 | reverse complement strand
TTCTTCAGCATGTTCAATAGCTTCCGCAAGCGTCATGACAGCAGTTGGCTGAAAAACATTGCACTTTCCTTCCTCAGTCATTGTTATCCTTGTTGTAAATGCTCTCGATCACCGACTTTCATCAGACAACCTCCAGCATGCATCCCGCATGCCACTCAAATCTATTGATATTAGGCCACATGACTTCAATCACACTTCTATCGGTGCCAGCGTTGGCTCCAATACGTCGTCGCAGGACAAGGCCCACTCCTCGGACCCGGAAACTTTCGTCACCAAAGCCCTTGATCTTCACCAAATCACCGGGCTTCATGAAATCACCTCGAGGCCAGAACGAGCCAAGCGAAGTACCTCGCCGTTCCCATACATTACCATGGGATCTTTAGTGTACTTTGATAGTCCAACGATTACTCCCACCAAACCCTTGTACCAGACGGCGGCCGCACAGTTGCAAACGACCAGGTCACCGGCTTTCATCGATAACCTCAATTTCCCTGTACCAATTTTTGGTCTCTTTGCCATCAGCCCAGTGGACGTGTACCATGCCGACAGCAACAAGGTTTTGAGGTTCTGCCACCCTGATAACAATGCCCACCCCGCGCGCGTCGGTCCACGATGTGAAGGTCGCATTCCATCTCACCAGATCACCTGCTTTCATGGATCACCTCAAGTTCGGGATCGTTTGTTGGGACTCCATGAACGATTCCACCGTCTTCGTAGAGTACTGTCATATAAGAGCTTGTCTCTGAAATCTCAATAACAAGACCACTTTGACCATAGTGCGAATCATAAATCAAATCACCGGCTTTCATTGATTACCTCCAAAACATCCTCAATGAAAGTCACAGCCCTCCCAGGACGTTCTGGAAATATGACCTTCACGACGGTACCGAGCTTATCGACCACCAGGCCAGGAGTGTCGATAGGAGGAAACCCCGTCTTCTGGGCGCGCCGCTTTGAAGCGAAGGTAGTCCATTCGATCTTTACCAGATCACCGATTTTCATCCGCCAACCTCAAATTTGCGTACACGACTCGTTTGATCTCACCGTTAGAGAGCACCATCATGGCACCCATTCTGTATGGAACTTCGTCTCTGCTGAAGGCATGAGAGCACAGCATGGTGTGATCTTCGACGATAACGCCGCGATGACCTTCGAACGTCACCAGATCACCGACTTTCATTGATCAGCTCCAAGTCCCCGCAGCACAAGTCTTCGATGGTGCCGTTGTCCCACATCACGTCGAACACACGCATGGAGGAGAACCCGCGTCCGGGTTCGATGTCACGAATGATCACGCCTTGTAGCCCGCGGCGCCGTAGACCGAACTGGGAGTCGGCGGTGGCGGCAGAAATTCGTACTAGATCACCGACCTTCACTGACTACCTTCACATCGCCGGCGAGTTGCGTGCAGAACTCGCCGTCTTCCCACATGACGTCGACGCTGGTATCAGCAGGGTCTGAAGCTGCAGTGTAGACGTGCACGACCAATCCGATATCGCCCTTCGCGGCCGGGATGCCTTCGAAAACCCACAGGACCAGGTCACCGACATTCATCGATCACCTCGACCTCATGATCGTAAGCCTCGTCGGTCTGCCCGTCTTCGTACAGAATCACCCATCGTCGCAGTGCGTGGTTTGGGTTGCGGTCGTGGACCACGTCGAAGATGATGCCGTTCAACCCGAGGGATGAATCGTGTACTAGATCACCGATTTTCATACTGCCTCCAACCCCGAGACGTGGTGTGTGGACTCACATCCGTTCTCTGGCCAGAGGACCCGCACGTGACGTCCGTTTCCAAAGGTATTGACCACGATGCCCGGCGTGCCTAGACGCGCGCCGAAAGAGCCGAGTCTATAGACCAGGCCGCCGATCTTCATGCGGTCACCGCCGGAAGGTCTCCGTCACTGCATGCAAAACACTTGCTCCCCAGCGCCCGGCCAAGGATGGTGTTGAGCGCTGGAAAACCAGCCGCGATGGCCTTGGTGGCCAGCAAGCAGTGATGCCAGCCGCAGAGTGCCACCTGGTCGCACGCCAGGCCGGTGACTGCAGTAGGTACCTTGTAGATGGTAGGAGCGGTTTGGTGTGTCGTCACGAGCCGTTCTCGTTTGCTGTTATCCCTTACACTATGATAGTACCACAGCTGGGCCGTTTCTGCACCGGTGGTGCGCTTTATCATACTCGCTGTAGTTCGTGAACCTTGTAGTAGAAGACTTTACCTTCCACCATTACGTCCCACGGCCACTCGGACTTCCAGCAGTGGTGCTCGGTGACCACCCCGACTCCATGAGGCCGACAGCTGCCGACCGGTTGGGTCCGGACGAGTTGTCCGATGTAAAACCGACAACAGAGAGCATCAGGCTGCACAGACCACCTCCAAGTCACAGTCATCGTGGGTATAAATTTCCCCATCGTCCCACATCACGTCGGCACAACCCGAGGCCGTACATATACTCACGATCGTCCCAAGAGGTTCTTCCTCCGGGGCCATTGAGTCGAACCTCACAACGTCACCTGCTCGTACAGTCATCTTTTTCTGGGAGCTCCTTAGACTAGCTCTATACCGCTTCCATCCAGTCGCGCTTGACGTAGGCTGCCTCGCCAGTCTCCGTGTCGAGAAGCTGCAGCATGCCTGGGACGGGGTTGCCGTAGCCGAGCGACACCCGGCAGCGTGCCCTGAGGACCTGATAGACCTGGCCCCGCTTGATCTCGACGAGTACTGTCCGCGGTGGCAGCTTGGTGTCACCGCCTGACGTCATACCCTTGCTGGCATCACTGTTGTACCACGCCTCAGTCTCGTCGGACGTGACTCGTCGAGTGCCGTGCACGATCCCCTTCTCGTCGTTGTGGTAATTGGTGAGGGGGAATTCAAGTTTCCCGCCGTTTTCTTGTGTAAAGCACCGATCGGTGTCGACTCGCACCAGGCAACCTTTGGCAATCTTCTTCATGCTTCCCTTCCTCCGTACGAGTAGATTATACTACGAGGAGGGGAGATTTGCACCGGCAGAGTGGTACGGAGTTACCTTAATAAATTCTCCATCCAGCCGGTCACCATCGGGCCGCTTGTACCCTCAGAGAAGCTTACAACTACCATTTCTTCGTCCAGCAACCATGCGAGAGGTAGTGTGACCCCACCGTTGTTTATGGATCTCGGTAGAGTTGCAGCGGGATCTGACAGCACCCTGAAGGGGATGCTCCCATACGTTTGAAGCATGTAATCTTCAAACGCGGCAAGTGTCGTCCTCCCTGCAGGATGACGGGCGGAATTCTCAAACAGAGTGTAGTAAACTTCGCCCCCGCGATCCTTCCAGTCTTCGGCTATCATGGCTAGATAATCAAACTCTACAATGCAAGCCCCACACCACTCTGTTGCTGATACTACGAGGATTGCTTTACTACCACAATGGCTTTTGATGTTTACACCCTCCCAATCTGCATTTGGATACCGGGTCGAAGGAAAGGTGTCACCGATAGAAAAACCAACAGGGTTATCGCGATTAGGGCAATTTACTTCTTGCGGCTGACCTGCATCTTCTTGGTTATCTATATCAGGTTCAGAGGGCCTAAAACTATCACTGCTTGTTGGCTGTCTGTTTTTATTTCTTTCGGCTCCGCATGCGCTCACAAGCAGCACCAACCCCAGCAGCATTTTTTTATTCATCTTTCTTCCTCATATTGAATATCAACAACAACTAATTTCACAGTTCCACCAACTTTCCAGCTGCTCTCAACGCTTCAATCGTAGTCGGCGATTTTGTCCAACGTTTACTAAGTGGAGATTCAGTCCATTTCAGGCTATTACCTTTATCGTCTAAATCCGAAAGTCTAACGTTGTGAAGAGAAACAGTTTGGTCACAATTATCTTGTTCTTCTGGAGTGAGTGTATTTAACATGTCGTCCATTTGAATTCCGGTTACGTCTCCACGATTCGCAAGATAATAATCCCAAACTTTGCGTGCATCTCCAGAGACTGCCGCTCTATCAGATATAAGGCCACCGCCCTTTAATGTAGCAACCTCCATCGCCACATCATAGAGCATAGGGCCCCACCCTTTTTTAGCATGAGAGCCACCAACCATCCATGCGTTTCCGCAATCTCCGAAATCTGTACCATCTCCTTTAAACACTTGCATTGATGCTAGAGTAACTACTCCCGCTGTCTGGATCGTCGGCTTATTTTTATTTGCGTAATGAACATCAATAAAAGGGCCATCCTCGGCAATTGAGACAACCCACTGACTCGGCAAATCGTCGGGCCCCTTGGCAGCTTCAGTCAGCAGGCCTCTTACATATTCACGGAGGAGACCCTCGCTGTGCAAGGCGCCGTCGAGGACGCAAGGTTCGTGAAGAACGTAATCGACGAAGTGCGGGATAGCGACCAGGCCTGCGTCCTCAACTAGTTTCACGAATTGTTCAAGATGATGGCTGCGATCATCCCACAGCTGTACTACTTCAAGATCCGGTAATTCTCTAAGAAACCCGGAGAGCATTTGTGATTTCCAATCCACGGTCTTGCCACCGGTCTTGAGGTGGATCTCATCGAAGTCCAGGCCTGCGGATTGGACCAGTTCCGTGACCCTCGCTGCAAGTTGAGGCTCAGCCGAACGACCGGTCATCAGAACCGTGTACACACCGGGTGTTGACAGGCTTCTCCTAGCAGCTGCAACCGTGCTCTTGATCCACAGTGCTTCGGGGTCGATGACGCAAGGTGGGGTCAACGACTGCAGTGTATCGTACCACATGCCGATGTGACCTTCCCAATCATCCGGGTGCATAGGACTGTCGAACAGGGTTGCATCGAAGTCGAAGATGTGTAGTTCTCTAACGGTCATTCTCGAGGTGGCCTCCCCTGATCTCTGCAAGCAGCTGTCGAATGTACGTGCGCACCATGGACTCAGTCATCTCCTCCTGTTCAAGCGCGTCGAGCACAGCATCGCTGACTGGCACGTCCTGATCGTCAATGCGCGTGAATATCTGTGGTTCTCTTTTCATAACCCGCTCTCCGTCTCCAGATCCCACGGACCCCAGTGGCTATACTCTAATATGTACTCGCGCGCTTCTTCCCACGTGTACTCGACGGTATTACCGATGTAGTCGATCTGTCCGATGGCATAATAGAAGGACTTAGGCACTTGGAGGTCTCTGCCGTTGGCCTTGTCGACCACCATGCCGCCGTCCAAGACCCAGGCATGTCCAAAAGTCAGACCTTCTAATGCACCTTGGCCTGCAACCTCCCCGTGCACCAGGATTAGCTCATCACATCGATCGGCTTCTAGACACTCATCCATCATGTACCTACCGGCTGCTTGGTAACAGTCTCCGCCGGTGTTTTGCTGCGAGACTCCGCGCTGTTCGGCTGCAGCATCTTGGGATGCTTGGAGCTCCTCAACAGAGATCTCGTTGATGTATTGGCGAAGAAGGTTCATCGGTAGTACACACCTCCGATCACCTCGTGCTCCGGGTACTTTTCGGCCATCTTGTCCTTGAGGTGGCCGATGCTCGCATGCATCATCTTGCCGAAGTGCACGTACGATCCAGGCTCAGGGGCATGCCTGGCAAAGAACTCATCAACCAACCGACTGGCGACCTTCTGGCCGCCGAATTCGTTTCGAGTCTTCATGTAGTCGATGTAAAGCATGGGCTTGCCTTCGTCGGTTGTGCCCATCCGGTGGTAATCCAAGAAGCCGATGACACAGTCATCGTCTACGCCGGGAACGAGCTGTCCCTTCCGGGGCTTCTTCAGTGGTCGGCCGGTCTTGCCGCGGCGTTCCCACTCTTGTACGTCTGCAAAGTAGTAATCGTGCTTGTCGGGTGGATCGGTAACTGAGGTGTCACAGAGAGCCAACCTCTTGACATTGCCTCCTCGGTAGTAATCCAAAGGAGAATCTACCTCGCGGAACTCTACTCCCTCGTTTAGTAGCCCTCTTATATACTCGCGGAGAATATCCATCTATCTAGGATCCTCAAAGTGGATTCTTCCCATACTCTTTAATTTATCAATCGTAGGTGAACCATCGACACCATATAGTTTAGACAAAGGTGAATCAGTCCATTCGTCGGGATAGACTACATCATCTCGTGCAACATCTTGCAAACAATTATCATATTCATCCGGTGTGAGTGTATTCCATACGTCATCAAGTTGTACTACTTCGACATCAGGACGATTATCATGATAGTATTGCCAGACTTTTCGTGCCTCTGGCGACACATCATTCCGATCAGGGATTAAACCACTTGAATACATCGAAGCAATCTCCATCGCGACATCATAAAGTAATGGTCCCCACCCATGGTCGGCATGCGACATGTGAATTTTATATGCGCCCAAACACGGTTCAAGGGGTCCTCGATTGACCGGTCCAAACGTTATTGACCCGATAGATAGATCATCACCGATAAGCTCGATACGATACTCCTCTCCAACGTTGTCAACATACACCGCCCATCCGTCCGGCAGGTCGTACGGACGACGTGCGGCTTCGGTTAGTAGAACTCTTATACACTCGCGGAGGACCCTCTCCCGCATCCCTCTAGGCTTGGCAACCACCTTGTAATCACCAGGCACCAGTTCAGGCAGACTGACGATGAACTCATCACCGTAGTGCTCGACATCGTGCATCAGTTCCATCAGAATGTCTGGCTGCTCACACGGACCGGAGAACGCCACCGGGGCAAACATTATCTCTGATGGCGAGAAGTCTCTTTGCACGACCACCCAATCCAAGTTGCCGCGCTTGGTCTTGCCCGCAGCGTAGACTCGAGCGCTGGAGAGATCGGACGTCCACGCAGAGAAGCGACGCATGCTCACGGGCTCGCCTGCCAAGATGTCCATGGCCTGATTGTCATGAATGCCACGATACAGCCGGATCGGGTCGCCGTACTGTTCCGTGACGGCCTCCACCACCATGGCGTGGAAGGTCGGCCAGTACGGATGGTTGGCGACCGGCATGCCGTGGGTCGAGCCCTTCCACTCCTTGATCTGCTTCTCGAGCATCTTACAGAACTGGGCTTCGTCCGACGGTGCGCCTCCGACCTGGCCCCACTTGATCCCCCACGTCGGATGGTCGAATATCTTGAGACGCTTTTCAGCCTCTGCGTCAAAAGTCTCTGACTCGATCTCCCATGCTTCGTTGTGATACGTGCCGCTCTCGAGATTGGCCAGCTCCTGAGCAAAGGCACGAGCGACCTCAGCTTCATCACCGGCAGCCTTCGCATCATAGGAGAGCGAGCCGCCGCCCTGGAAGTATAACAGGAAGTGGCCTTCAGGCCGTTCGACGTGATAGAGGTGGGTCGAGTCACTCGTATCGCCGGCGACTAGCTTGGCATAACGAAGGACGTTCACTCTGGTCTCCATAACTCGTTTCTGTTCTCATCAATGATCGGCACACCGAACTTCTCAGCTATCCTAAAAACCTGCTTGGTGTTACCAACTGAGGCCTCCTCAAATGAATCACCCTCATCCATCCATCTAATGACATCTTCGATATATTCTGTATCTTCGCCAGATACTACGATTGCAACCGGTTTCCAGTTGTCGACCAAAGCCTCATTAGCAGCCCAGTCCCTAGGCTCCCAAGTCGACTGATCGATCACGTACGGTATATTTCTTGCCTGATGCTCACCAAACTCAGTTCCTCGTTTGAGCCTTCCGTAGCGACTATAGTCTTTGGACACCGTTGGAAGTTTGTTTATGCCTGATGACTTTTCCCTCTGTGCTTGCTCCTCTTCGGTGTAGTCCGCAGTTTCCCCTGTGTAGTTGGCCCAAGTGCCAGAGAAGAGTTCATCTTGGTCGTTTGTCGCTAAGGTGATTCTTCCCTTCACCAGCAAGCCGTGATTATGTGAAATGCTGTCTGCAACGAGAGGCTGTCCTGGGGCTATCATTGTGGTGGACAGTTCATCCTTACCTCTTCCTACCAAATCTTCCAACCCGTATACGTCACCCCAATGTACTGTGTCTAGGGTAGAAAGAAATTGGTGATCTGCATTCTTTGCAAAGGCGCGCTTGATAGCTTTGCCGCCGGCCCGGCCAACATCTCCACCAAAAAACAGCTTGTCCTCTCCGCCGAACTTGTCAGAGTCTGCAGCCAGATCATGCACGAACCCCATGGGGTCTTCGGTCAGCAGGGCTCCTATGTACTCGCGCAGCGCCGATTCATTCATGTGCTTCTTCAACAGGGCAATTATCTCCAGATCTTTTTCAGTTCGGGGACGGTCCCAATCACCAGTTGTAGATTGGACCCAGTCCGGCCAGTTAGAACCACCCCGCAGTTTGTCCTGTTCGAATGCTTCCAAGGCTTCGGCGCGCTCTGCCGGTGTCATCATCTTGACGGCATTCTCCAAGTGCTTCGTGGCTCTCAGGCCGATGAGGTGGTTGCCGCGGGCGTCGGTCGCCCGATCCTGTTTCCACTCTTCCGTCGACATCCAGCCGGGCTTTTGTGGGTTGCCTTGGCGGCCGCGGCTCATGTGCAGGCTCCAATCGATCTTATCCCAGAGACCCTGTTGCGACATGCTCTTGCCAAGGAACTCTATCTCGTTGCCGGCCTCTTCCCACACATCCTCAGGAATCAGGATTTCAGAACCCTTGTCGTAGCGATGAATGCCGCCTGACTTCTCGATGACCCACTCAGGAACCTTGTAGGCGTATACGTTTCCACTCACACCATGGAACTGGGCGATGTCCACCGGGTTGGGGGTCAAAAACACGCCAGACTTGACTGGACTATCCAGCCAGTGACGCGTCCATTCTTCGTCTGCCTGTTCACGATCGAACCAGCGTGCCTTGGGCTTGGGAGCCGCGGGACGCTGGCCGGCATGATAGAGCGTACGCTTGTTCTTCTTTTGACCGCGGATCTCTTTTTCGACGAGAGAAGCTTTCACATATTGACGGAGGAGAATCATAAGGACCACTCCTCTAGTTTTCCCATGGCTCTGAGTTTCTCGATCTGTGTGGGTGCCTTGGTATACCTCTTACTCAGAGGAGACTCGTGCCAGGGATAGACGAACTCATCTCGTTCAGAAACTTCCTGATCACAGTTGTCAACTTGGATGGTTGGTGTGAGCTCGTCCGAGAAGTTGTCGAGCTGATGATCCATCACGTCTCCGCGGCTGTTGAGATAATGGTCCCACACCTTGTGAGCCGACGGTGATACAGAATCACGATCTGCTATCAAGCCGTTGCCCTCCATCGTTGCCCATTCCATTGCTATGTCGTAAAGCAACGGTCCCCAGCCTGGCTTTGCCTCAGACCCTGAGACCTTCCAGGCCCCGTCGCAGGGTCCGGTATCTCCACGACCCTGAATATTGACGATGTCCACCTGTCCCCATGGGATTCCGACGACGCGATCCTCCAGCGGACCCCGAAGTGAGGTGGGCCGGCCATCATTGGCTTGACCCGGGTTGTCATGCGCGTAGTATACAGCCACATGGCCTTGGCGATTCTCGATGACGATCTTCACGCGGTCGATCAAGTCCTCGGGCTGGCGTGCAGCTTCGGTGAGGAGAGTCCTCGCGAATTCGCGGAGGAGCGATTCAGTCGTGCCCGTCAAGTACTCATCCTCGTACCAGTCAAGGTGGCCGGGAGGAATTTCCGGTGTTGCTATAGTAGGCATCCTTGCCTTTGCAATTGCCAGCACTGAGGCAGCAAGAATCTCCACTGTGGGAACTGCAGTTAATCCATAAAAGATGGGGTTTAATGCACCTAATACTGTGGGCAAAACAGCATGCTCAATAACTTCAATGCTCACCAAGAGCGGTGCCACCTTCCACCCAAACCTCTCCTTGGCTTTCTTCAGGATATTATGTACATCACCCATTTGTTTCTTAACAAAACCTGTTGCTTTCTCCACAACATTGATGACAAACTCTTCTGTCACACGGGTCTTGAAATTCTCCAAGGCATACTCAACCATTTCCCGGCGGACGGCATCTGGAATTTGTTCATCGGCCCTGTCGATCTTCTTAGGATTATCCCATCCCCACTCGTACCCAAGCCTGTACATCTCAGTGACTTCTTTATTGTCACCAGCGTCTTGTATCTCAGCTGGATCACCGACAGTCGGCACATCTGCATGGCTGAGCTCTTTCGTGTCCCAGCTTCCATGGATGGCACCGTCAATAAATTCGTCGATATCTTCGTCCACTTCTCGCTCACGAATTGCACGGACGATCTCCGGCGCTGCATCTCTGATGACATCATCTAGAATATCATCAACATCTCTCGTGGCGACGGAAGCTTCGGCTTGTTCCCGAAGATGAATTCTTACGTATTTACGCAACTCGCCCAGCATGTCTTGATAAGCTTCACCCTCTGCATCCTCCATTGCCTGTCCGATATCGGGTCCTCTGAGACCATGGTCCATCAAGTCCTTGGCAGCCGCGGCGGGTGGGGCAGCAGCAAATCGTAAGAACGCATCGACCGCTCGCTGACTCATGTCGGCTGCGGCGCCGTATTCTCGCAACGCTTCCGAATCTAGATCCAACCGATTGAAGGCCTTCTTCAGACCCGGTGCGGAGGCCTGGTCAATATCGACGAACCTCAACAGAAAATCGATATCAGCCGTCTCGGCATTGGTATACCTCATGCTCTTAAGGACCGATTTCACCTGATCCGGATCATTGTCGGTCAACAACAGAGCCAGTTGTACCGGGAGTGCCGAAGACGATGAGCCGGTCTTGGGTTCGACCCTTAAACCAGGAAAGATTTGATCATACAGCTCCAGATCTTCTAGAAGCTCGAAAAAGTGGGCCACATCCTGGGCCGAAGAGATGCCTTTACTCAACTCTTCGTGGACCCTATCAGGAGACACTTCCGTCAGATCGTTATCTTTCAGGATGGCAGACTGAGTCTCAATATCTAAGTTGGAACCCAGTCGTGCCGCAAAACGAACAGCGCGGAGAATCCTGAGTTTGTCCTCAGCAAATCTCTCTGCAGGATCGCCCACTGCTCGGATCTTCTTGTTCTTGATATCCTCTATACCACCCGCATAGTCAACCACCTCGCCCGCAGCCAGGTCATAGAAGAGCGCATTGACGGTCAGGTCTCGTCGCTTGACATCATCCTCGATCGTGGCATTCAACTCGACCTCAGGCCTTCGGCCGGGGGTGACGTCCTTCCGGAAGGTGGCGATCTCGTACTCGTTTCCAGCCGTCGTCCAGACCCTAACCACGCCGAAGGCCTTTCCGGTGAGATCCATCCTGTTACCTGGATCCTGTGACAGGATGTCTAGAACAGCCTCTGGTGATGCGCCAGTGGTTAAATCGTAGTCCTTGGGGGTCTTACCGAGGAGCGTGTCCCGGACCGCGCCGCCGACAATATACAGCTCCTCACCCTCACCCCGAAATGTGTCATGGAGCGACCGCAAGTCAGAAGGTATCTCCATGTCCAACGGCTGACGCACAGAGGCAGACTCGAGTGCTTCCCTGATATACTCACGAAGGAGGTTCATGCCTTCACCATGCCTAGATTAAAGTCGACCGGTCTGAACTTGAATTTGTTTTTGCCACTCTTTTTGTCTGCAATAAAGACGCTAATAAAGTCTATTCTTATTTCTTCACCTTTTGGAATCCTTACTTCACTCTCATCTTCAAACATCCACGGCTCTTCTCCAGACACTGTTGGATCGTAGCCAAAGTCGTTTGGTACCGCACCCCCAAACATCACGTGTAACGTCTTTCCTCTATTAGCTGCACTCCATACATCAGCGAAGCTTGATGCAACATCTTGGCTCGTGGTCCAAGACTCGCCGACCTCTCCATCTTTAAGCTTAGCCATTATGAAAGCGCCGGCTTGTCGTTGACTTATCCAAGCTTGTTTCCCTCTGGCAACTTTTCTTATTTGTGAAGCCAAGCCTGCACTCTCCATATCAATTTTCATTCCGCGGTAGATTTGTTTGAACCCCGGCCCAGCAGAATTATCTCTTTCTGAAATTAATTCTCTTATGTACTCGCGCAGTACTTTCATTGTGGCTGCCTCGTTAGAATTTCGGAATAGTCCGGGTCTGTCTGCTCGAAGCCGGCTCTCTTGTACCAGCTGATCAGCTCCTCATCGGACACCGACTTCTGACCGAAGGCCGAGGCCTGCAATCTGAGGTTCACACCATGTTTGTCAGCCAGCCCGGTGACCTTGTTCATCACCTTGGAGGCAAAGCCTTGCCCTTCACAGACGTCTGGCGGCACGGTCTGGATGCTATTGAAGTATATGCCGCCGCGATGTTGATCGAGACGGATGTGGGTTATCACCAAGCAGTGCTTGCTGTCGATCTCCCCCATATACCAGTAGCGATCACCGCGACTCCCCGTGTGGTCAACCTTGGAGAGAGACTCGTACTCCTTCATGAAAGCAAAATCCGCCGTCGTGGGCTCAGGCCGGCCGTACTTATCGAAGGTGACCTCTTGGGCCTCCGCCTGTTCGACTAGAAGTCGGACGTATCGGCGGAGAGCCGATTCGTTCGTATACTTCTTTAACAAGGCGATTATCTCCTGGTCTTTTTCAGTTCGCGGACGGTCCCAATCGTCAAGTGGTGATCGAACCCAGTCTGGCCAGTTAGAACCTCGCCGCGGTTTGTCCTGTTCGAATGCTTCCAGGGCTGCGGCCCGCTCTGTCGGTGTCATCATCTTGACGGCATTCTCCAAGTGCTTCGTGGCTCTCAGGCCGAGGAGGTGGTTGCCGCGCGCTTCGGTCGCCTGATCCTGTTTCCAGTCTTCTGTCGACATCCAACCGGGCTTTTGCGGATTACTTTGCCGGCGTCGGCTCATGTGCAGACTCCGGTCGACCTTGTTCCATAGCTCTTGTTGCGACATGGTCTTGCCAATAAACTCTATCTCGTTGCCAGCCTCTTCCCACACATCCTCAGGAATCAGGATTTCAGAACCCTTGTCGTAGCGATGGATGCCGCCTGACTTCTCGATGACCCACTCGGGAACCTTGTAGGCGTACACATTACCACTCACACCGTGGAACTGGGCGATATCCACCGGGTTGGGTGTCAAAAACACGCCAGATTTGACCGGACTATCCAGCCAGTGACGAGTCCAAGCTTCGTCTCCCAGGTCGGGCCGGAACCAGCGTGCCTTGGGTTTGGGGGCGGCGGGACGCTGGCCAGCATGATAGAGCGTACGCTTGTTTTTCTGGCGGCGGCGCGCCTTTTCAATGAGAAGTGATCTCACATTTTGACGGAGGATATTCATCGATAATTCCTCGCCCCGATCACTGTGTTCTCTGGATACTTCTCAGCCATCTTGTTTTTTAGGTGACCGATACTCGGGTGCATCATCTTACCAAAGTGCACGTATGAGCCAGGCTCAAATGCATACCGTCTAAAGAACTCATCCACCAATCGGCTAGCAACTTTCTGCCCGCCGAACTCATCCCGAGTCTTCATATAGTCGATATACCACATGGGCTTACCATCATTGGTAGTACCTTGCGGGTGGTAGTCTAGAAAGCCGATGATGCAGTTATCACTGACGCCTGGGATTATCTCATCAAGCACAGGCTTCTTGAGCAGTTTGCGGGCACGGCCCTTTGTGTGTTTGCGCCACTTTTCTATCTCTGCAAAATAATTATCGTGCTGGCCAGGAGGATCAGTCACCGATGAATCGCATAGAGCTAAACGCTTGACGTTACCCGCCCTGTTATATTTTAAGGGAGAATCAACTTCCCGAAACTCGGTGCCTTCATTCAAAAGTATTCTTACATACTCGCGGAGGGGGTTCATGCCTTCACCATGCCTAGATTAAAGTCGACCGGTCTGAACTTGAATTTGTTTTTACCACTCTTTTTGTCTGCAATAAAGATGCTAATAAAGTCTATTCTTATTTCTTCACCCTTTGGAATCCTTACTTCACTCTCATCTTCAAACATCCACGGCTCTTCTCCAGACACTGTTGGATCGTAGCCAAAGTCGTTTGGTACCGCGCCCCCAAACATCACGTGTAACGTCTTTCCTCTATTAGCTGCACTCCATACATCAGCGAAGTTTGAGGCAACATCTTGACTTGTGGTCCAAGACTCGCCGATCTCTCCATCTTTAAGCTTAGCCATAATAAACGCGCCAGCTTCACGTTCGCTTATTTCTGCTGGTTTCCTTCTAGCAACTTTTCTTATTTGTGAAGCTAAGTTTGCTGTGGGCATATCAATCTTCATTCCACGATAGATTTGCTTAAACCCCGGGCCAGCAGAATTGTCTCTTTCTGAAATTAATTCTCTTATGTATCCGCGGAGGAGGTTCATTCCATCATCTCCATAGATTTAAGATATTCTTCTTGTTCGTCTTTATCTGATTGTGGCATGCCCTCTTTGTCCAAAAGCATATTTTTTTTAGAAGATTTATTCCATTCGTACTCGTTTGCTTCTAAAAGCTCTCGAATATACCGGCGTGCCAAGGATTCGGTCTGTAAACTTCCTAAAATGTCTTTTAGATCTCGCCAGTGAGAGAGAGAAATACCGGGAGGTGGAGAGCCGAACTCAGATTCTAGAGCGCTTATAGCGTTGGTATATTTCGCAAGCTGACGTGTATTTGGCGAGCTGGAAAGATTATGCATCATATCCGATAGTTTTATCCGTAATGCAGGGATATTATCTGCCAGTCCTAAAACGTAGTCCACATACGGCGTCCATTTTTCATGAGTTAGGCTTTGTACTATTGCCAGTATTTTTGCGCCCTTCTGGGGGTCACCGAACGAACCCGCGATCAAGGAAGATATTTCATCTTGAGATTCTACATTGCCTTGGGGTAGTGCGTCTTCTAGGGCGTCGTGCATCAGGGCAGCTGCGCATAGTTGATCATCGTTATAGTATTTAAAAACTAATTCGGCTACAGCCATAGGGTGAGAAAGGTAGGACTCTCCAGAAGTTCTTGTTTGGCCCAAGTGGGCTAATTGCGCTGTGGCAAGAGCATCTTCTATATCGGCGCTTATTGCTCCACAGACTTCCTTTATAGTTTCCTCTGCTGAAGTGAACGAGTCTAATCGGCTTATTAGTAATTGTGCAGAGTTATCATATCCTTTAGTTTGCAGCATCTCTATTGCTAACTCATCAGCTTCTTTTTCGAATTGTTCATTTCTAAATTGCTGGTGTCCTAAAATTGCGTGAGCAGCTTCGTGTGCTTCGACAGCTTTGAGTTGATCCGTTGTTAGTCCTGCGCCGCCGTCTATCAATAATATATCATGGCCGTGGAGGTATGCGCCATGACCAAAGGCATCTGCAGAAAAGTGAGGAGACAGTGTTTCGTAATTAGAGTCGTCAGGAAGAGCAATATATAGGTAGAGAGGTCTATCGGGTGGACTAAACTCACTCACCGGTGCCTGTTCTTCTTGAACTTCGTGAAGAGCGGTGCTAATCATTTTTCGAAGATTTAACTCGGTTATTTTCATTCTTGTAAATTCTCTCTAGTAGCTCAATCAGTCCGTAATAATGTTCCAGGGGGTCTCTCCCTTTGCGTGCTATGGCGTCATCAATAATTTTATTGATTTCCCCTGGTCCAAACCTCATTATTTTCCCTTGCAGCCATTATTAGTCAAAGACTCGCGTCATATTTTTTTTATTTTGGCTCTTAACAATCCTTCCGTTATTTCTTCTGCCTCTATGAAGTCCAACACAGCACCCGACACGGGTGTTTTCTGTTTGTTGGTTCTAACAAAAATTTGTGGTTCTTTTTTCATACTAATATCCTGAAGATGTTTCCAAGTCCCATGGGCCGTAATGTTCATAGTTTAATATCATATTTCTCGCTTGCCGCCAAGGATATTCCCATACATTATTTATTCTATCAATTTGCCCCAACGCATAATATAGCTTTTTGGGCATTTGAACGTCTCGACCGTTAGATCGATCTATTACCATCCCGTCTTTCAAAACCCAAGCATGTCCAAATGTATACCCCTCCAGAGGGCCTTGGCCTGCAACTTCGCCGTGTACTATAGTAAAATCACAATCATCGGCATCACCAAAGCTGCATTCCGCCATTACGAAATTAACGGCAGCTTCATAACAATCCCCACCGGTGTTTGCGGCCGGGGGCATCTGCTGTTCTTGCAAAATGGAATAAAGTTTATAGCTTCTGATATCCTGCATAGACATACATCCGTTTTTTAAACACACCACAATAGTAATTATTATCTAGATGATGATTCTATAGGAATTTTGATATACTGAAATTATAAAAAGTATATTCTAATCAGTCTTCAGACTTGCGCTTGTGGAGTTTGTACTCTAAATGCTGAACGACAGCGTCTAAATTATCAGAAACGACAGCTATTTTTCCTTGCACCCATTCCGGTAACTCGTCCGAGTCATCTAACCTGTCATGCAGGCTCTGGGCTTCTTTAGCTATATGAAATAGTTGAGATCTTGCAGTTCTTGCCACACCGCCGTCTCCCATGACAGCAGGTTCGTCTACAGGCCCCACCATATCAGCAACCCCACCAGGAATTAGTTTTTCTAGGCTCACTACTTGCTGTTCTAGCAGCTGCTTGATTTTAGAAAAATCTTTTTCAGAAAAATTTAGATTTGACTTCTTTGATCTTTCTTTTACGACACTTTCTAAGCACCTATTTTTGTTATTACCTTGAAATTTTTCAATTTCTTCTTTTATGATGCGATTGAGAGTTTTTTGATCGATGTTCATTTTAGTCTCCAGGGGCTAACTGGTCCATGGTTTTAGTTAGAACCATCCCCTCTTCGTAATTGTTTCCATTGTTGGTCACCAAATAAGTCACAAGCTTACCAGCATCCCCGGGCAGGGACTTTATATTTTTTACTACGCCTTCGCTCTCAAAATGCTTGCATTTTGGATTAACGTTACGTATAGCGTCTCCTGGAACAGGTTCAAAAGTGTGACTTTGGTATACTTCTGTCAAAATATTTCCGATAACTGTCTTTAGGTTTCTCTTACTTATTTTCATTGTTTAGCCATATACTTTTAATCCAGACATACCTTTTTCTCTTGCTAAGGTATGTCGACTTCCTCTGGTTGGCGTATGCTTCCTGTTCAAATGGTATCATCT
>Ga0080013_1003363_pt1 | contig 17006 bp, 18 predicted proteins | sample ETNvirenome_6_85_FD_69236 | JGI IMG/M metagenome (GOLD analysis project Ga0080013, IMG submission 69236) | Marine viral communities from the Pacific Ocean - ETNP_6_85 (SPADES assembly) (version 2) | ecosystem: Environmental > Aquatic > Marine > Oceanic | place: Pacific Ocean | collected 2013-06-19 | reverse complement strand
GGCCAGAAACAAAACCAGTCAGTGCGTCCTCTGCGTCCCCCCATTGGAAATTCAGTTGACCTGCCAGATCACTGACATCCTGTAGCGTCAATCTGAATTCTTCAATATGCGCTGCCGCTTGAGGATATCGCACCGCAAGTTGGTCGAGGATTACCATTTGTTTTTGGAGTTCAATGTTGTATGCCTCGGTCGCATCTTTTACAGAAGTCCTGTAATCGCCTCCTGAAATCGCGCCAGCCTTCTTTGCGTCGTTTGCGGCCTTGATCGCATCCTTGTACTTCTTCATCGCCTTGTTCATGGCAAGTTGGATTTCAAGTCTGGCCAATTCCAGTTCTTTGGCCATTATCTTGTCGGTGAGTTGCTGCTTGCCTGTTATGTCAAAGGCTGACAACTCTCCAAAATCTTTTATCAGTTTTGCAATGTCTACTCTGATCTGAAGAATCTCTGCCGCGTCCTTAAGACCAAGTGCCTTAAGAATGTCGATTTCTGCTTGAGCCTTCAGTTGACCCATTCGCTCAGATATTCTTTCTGCTGTCTCAATCGCGTTTTCCACCTGCTGGTTTGCAAAGGTAATTGTGTCGGCAAGTGCCTTGACTGCCCTTTGCAAAAACGTGGTTTTTTCCTCTGCGACTTCCAGTCCTGAAGGGAGATCGACACCAACCAACTCCTCGGTTTCCTTGCCAATCGATAGCAAGTTCGCAAGTGTAGCCATCACATCTGTTTTGACCTCGCCGAATACCGCGTCCATTTGAACCGCCATGTCCCTCATGGAGCCATTCAAATCCTCCCCTTGGACTCTGGCAAGTTCTCGCATCTCTTTCTTAAGATTTGCAACTCTTTCAGTCAACTTCTCCATACTGGCCGGAAGTTTGTCTCTCAAGAGCATCAGATAGGCTTTTGCTGCTGCTTGAGGACCCTGCCCGGCGATATTCATCCCCGGTTCATTCGCCGCTTGCCTAAACCCCATCCCTTGTAAAGATGGAAAGTCTGCGCTTGTTGCTTCGGCTTCGTCTACGAACATCTCCCAGCCAGCAGTAAACCCGTCTCTGGCAGCCGTGCGGATTATCCGTTCTATACTCCCGGTTTTTTTGCCCGCACTAACATCAATGTCATCAAGCAGTTTCCTAGCAATAGTGCTGGTATCAGCGTCACCGATTTGTCTTATTTGAGCCACCATATTTGCCGTCGATTGAGTGAGCGATACTTGAGCCGCAAGTTGCCTCTCTAGTTGCACAGCCCTAATGCCCGCATCAGAAGAAAGCCCTTCATCCCCCGCATCTAGGCCCAGCAGTGCGGCCAGTGTCGCGTTTTTGTTTGCCCAATCCATTACCGCTGCGGCAAGTGAGTTGTAGATCATCCTCCCAAACTCTTTGCCCAAGAAAGTAAACAGGCTAAGGAATACGACCCCGATTATTTTCGCAAGACCTATGAATGTCTTGTGTATTGTTGATCTAAGGGCACCAACCAACACATCTAGTTGCTCCTTCAGTTCCGACTTCCGATCATCCGTAATGCCCGTCATCATCATTGCGTCTTTGAGTTGCTTAATTCCAACCCTTGCGCCCTCAACGACATCAACAAATTCCTTGACCCTTGCCGCTAGTCCTTCAAACAACGTGTTTCCAATGTCAACAAAGAACGCATCCTTGAGAGCATTGAGCCGACTAAGTTGATGGCCCAGTGTGTTTGTGACGAGTTCTGCTGCTGCGTTTGCTGCACCAGCCTTATCTGCATACCCTGCCATGATTCTTGTGAGTCTTTCACCACCTTGGGATACAAGACTCAGCATGCCTGTCAGCGCGCGGATGTTCCCGACAAAAGAAGCGAGTTCATCCTCGTTCCCCTTTAATACCTCGGAAAACTCAACTATGAATTGCGTGAATCCGACTTCACGCATCCTGTCAAGACTGAAATACTTTGACAGACCCAATTCCTCTAGGCGTTTCTTTGCCTGCGGAGTCAAGTCCATAATTGTATTAAGCATCTGACGCAATGCAGTTGTCGCTTCTTCAGTCTTCAGTCCCGAAACTGTCAGCGTTGCAATTGCAGCGTTCATCTCATCAAGGGTCAGGCCCGACTTCTTTGCGATGGGTGCAACACGGCCAATTGAATTGGCCAAGTCTGAAATTCGCAGTTTGCCAAACTTGACCGTTTGGAACAGACTGTCGAGAACATCATCCATGTCGTCCATGTCGATGTTGAATGAGTTCATTACTGATGTCAGAAGGTCTGTTGCTGTTGCAACATCAGTCACGCCACCAATGGCCAGTTTGTTTGCTGCGTCCAAAAACTCCAAGAGCCTGTCGTGGGGCATGCCTGCACTGATAGCGTCGTATGCCGCGCCGAACTCATCCTTTAGTGACTGTCCGCCCATGACAGCCATGTGCCGGACGGCAAATGACAAGTCTTCAAGATTGTCTTTTGTCCTGCCGCCAACCAGTGTGCCGATTTCTGCCGTGAGTTTCTCGACCTCGACAGTAACAGTGCCGACTGCCTTTGCGAATCTGACCATCGCGTAGACACCGAGTGCTGCTATTGCTGCGCCAGCCAAGAACTTCAGGTTACTTAGGCCGCGAGAAAGTCTCTTGATCGTTTGATACAGCGAACCGATCTTGCGATTTGCCTTCGTGGCACTGTGGGCAGTCTTGTCCAACCCTTTGGCTGCACCTTTAGCACTTGTGCCTGCCTTCTTTGAACCCGCACTTGTCAGGTTGAGTGCCTTGTTGATCTTTTTTAGTGGACCAGACAGTTCATCTTTGAGAACTGCAAGGATTTCCAATCTATGCTTCTTTGCCATTTTCTCATCCCGGCTCTGCTGTAATCTGTTCCAATTGCTTCAGAGTTTTCTGAAGAGCCTGATCCCCATCCTTAGAAAAACATGACGCAATGGCAAGACGTTCCATTTGCAAAGCACTAACACTGTCTTGAATCTTTGATTTTTGAACTACCTCAGTCAGCCAGTAGAACTGTCGGACTGAGAGATTTCCAATGTCTCCGATTCTCCATCCGCCTCTGACGAGATCCGCGATAGCGCATCCCATAACTGCGGCTTCTGCCCCGTCGCCTTCTCCAGCGTCTCCTCTATCAGTTGGATCCACGGGCGAATTTTTTTTTCTGACCCAAACGACTCGAATATCCACTCCTTGGCCACCAAGGGGAAAACCCAGTTCGGGCAGTTGTCTGCAAGGAGGTTGATGCCCTCGCAACACTCGTTCACCATGTCGAGTAGTTCGTCTGTGGCCAAGTCGATCACGACTGGAATAAAGTCCTTTGACCAACTGATACCTTCGTCGTCCATCATCCCCGATGATGAAAGGCGATCGATGGCTGCATGAATAGCCTTCTTGAAATCCCGAAAATGCCGGATGGGCATTGGCTTGATTCGGACCTTGATAGTGCGATCCGACTCCCCCTCGATATCGATTGTTCGTCCGGGGAAAAGGATCTCTAGTTCTGTGTCCATAGCGTCTGGTGTGCGGTTTGTCATGGTTCCTCCTGTAATGCAAAGACCGGCGGGAACATTGTACCCGCCGGTCGTTGCATTTACAGAACATTGTCTCCATCGATCCTACATCATCAGGAGATGGAAGACACGCTTGGCTCAGATCCATCGATTTGGGCCATGATGCCTGCGATGTCGTTGGTCTGGGTAAGGTCGCTGAGAACCTGAGCAGTCATGCTGTAAGTCGAGTAATCATCGACGCTGTATGCAGCACTTGAGGGTGTCAGTGAACATTTGAATTCACGGACACTTTGCTCTGTGTTGTTCTTGCGTGAATAGTACAGATATGCACGGCCTGTGAGTGCGCCTGCTGATGACTGGGGATACACCATCCGCCGGTTGGTGGCACTATGAATTCCTGAATCATAGGTTATCGCGCTGCATGAGATAACCTCGCCGTCAGCCAAAGTCAGGGATCCACCTGCGAGGAACTTGATGATACCCCGTTCCTTTGAAACCCATCGGAAATCGGCAGTCGAGGGTGAAACATCGTAATCCACCAAGGATGCCGCAGCGGCATCAGTGAAGGTGGCTGCTGAGACTCCATATACGCCTTCACTAGAAGATGTTAGTTTGGCGACATGACCGGGATGAAGGCTTACCTTCATTGTGTCAATGTCTCCAGCAGCAAAAGCCTGATTCAATGCTGTTGGCTCATTCGCCAAGAACATCAAAGAAAGAGTCTCTGTGTTGAAGTTCTTGATAGTGATCTCATAATTCTCGTTGATGGAAGTTACTTCACTATCAACGGTCACAAGCCTGCCGCCATCGCCATCCTGAAGTTCAATCTTATTGACTTCAAAAGAAGGCTGGGCAGTGTCGATCACGCCAAGATCCAAAAGTTGTCCTTGGGTCGTACCATCACGGTCAAAGTAAAACCGCGAACCTGTTACCCAAAAGTCTTGAAATCCAACTACGCCCATTTGATTTTCCTCCGGCTATTCGCCGCTGTGGATCAGTATTCTGCTGTGAATATAACCTGAAAACCCTGAATACTCCAGTCTTCATTGCTAATTTCTTGTGCTTCTGATGTCTCATTGTCTATACGGGTGATGATATGATCGCTATTGGAATCTTTAGATGTAACCAATTTATGCACCACCCTGTCGATGTCTTGGACTAGCGACTCAATTTCATTGTCGTTTAATCCCTCTCTGGCCTCACCTCGTTGTATCGACGTTTCCGGCATCCGCATGACAACTTCTAAGGAGAACGTGATCTCATTGAAGGTGGGGCGGAACATTGAGAACGAGGGAGTCAGAATCGCAATAGCAAATGGATGAGAACCAAAGTCGTGGGTTGACCAGTTGATCGGACCCCTGCGGACGTAGTACCGATTGCCATTCTCTTTGGCACAGAGGTCGTAGAGTTTGGTTATCACGTTCGTTCTTGGAGTCGATATAAATGACATTACCCATCGTCCCCGCCAAGCATTTCATCGATCATGTGATAAATCATCCCATCGGCAAATTTCATTGCGTGCCTTAGTGACGGCTCCGCAAATGGGCGTGGCTTGATCGAAACCTTCCTCAACATTAGGTAGGTTGCCTGACCCGGTATCGGCTCGTTGTTTGTAAAATCTTCCTCGTCATACAGTGCCCCGCCGCCACCTGCCCCGCCGCCACGGATACTCACAAATCTAAGTTGGCCCGGATAGTCTCTTGGGGACGAGAACCGTGAAACGCCAGATGGTGTCACCGCGCGGTTTGACCCAAATCCAGCGGCTTTCGACCACAGTGGAACCGCGAGGTATTTGGCCTTCTTGGGTCGGATATCTGGCAATTTGCCGCCCTTCCCCTTGGTGCCATACTCATGGACATGCGCGTATGCCTCTGCTGGCCCATTTAAAACACCAACACGGACGGCAGGCAGCCCCTTGTACTGGACAGCACCACCCATGAAAGACTGTGCGAGAGAACCCGTCCTTCTCCTGAGTCCAGAACTCCCACTTGCTCCTGATAGAAACTTCTTGGTCCCGTAAGCCTGCGCAAGATTCCCCAGCCGGTTGAACACACGCAACAAGCCCTTGAATAACTCATCTCTCTTTGAGAGTCTGCGGATACCCCTGATGAGGGTTCTTTTTGTACGGTCGGACAACTCAAATTTGATTTTATTGGCCATCAGCCTATCGCGCCGTAGGTTCTTTGTGTATGAGTCCTAACGATCCTCTTGAACATCGGGTCAAGTTCATCATTAATGTACTGGCTTGACCCCGCTTGGAACGACTGGCTCCTGATGATCTGCTTGTCGCCCTCGGTCCTCTTTTTCATGTACATCACTTGCCGAATCAGACCTTCACGAACGTCATTGGGTGCTGTCGCTCCCGTCAGAGACTCGTCAGCCCAGTCCTTGGGTTGATACCCACCTGTGATGGTCGCCTTGACAAAGGTCTTCCATCCGCCAGCACGGACGCGAATTACCTTGCCTCGGCTATTGATCACACGGTAGTCGCCGCCTGCGGATGATGATGTGGCTGTCAATGTTACGCCATCTGCTGTTTCGTCCTCCGCGACGTTCCACTCTTTGATGACAATAGACTCTACCGGATACAGATCGACATACAGGTATTGGGCCGCACGGGACTTGGCGTCACTCAAGAAGAACTCTTTCTCATACCCAATCTGCCGCGACCACTTTCTGTGCGTGAGCGTTTCAAACAATGAAATTGCCGACTCGATTAGCCCAGATACCATCGGCTCCTCGCCAATGGAAATCTCCATGCGTTCTCTAATGTCTGGAAGAACAATCATCAGACTGGCTTACTCCCAATAACTACCCGGAAAGGCTCAGAGTAGTAGATAAGGGTTGCGTCACTGGCATTTTCCATCTTCAGTGACCCCATATAAGTTCCTGCGGTCAGATTATTCGCCTGATCAGCCGTGAGTGTTATCAGCACACTGCTGCCTGAGATCGTAAGGCCGGATGTCGTTGACAGAACCGATGTGTCGCCTACAGACTTGCCTATGACCAACTGCGATACAGACATCCCCGTCAGAGATTCGGCAGTGCCATTCTCGTCCACCAGATCCATCTGAATCTGGTTCCGCGATCCTATCGTTAGAAAAAGCGTATTGGTGGCTGTTACTGTCATTAGTCTTTCTGCTGCCTGTGGTCAATTCTAATGGTAACAGACCTTGTTTTCGACAACCTTAATTCCACATTACGACTACCACCCCCGGCTGTGCCGAGAGTGGTAGTAGTGTCTTGTTGTGGTTCTTGCGCGGCGTTGTCGCTACGCGCAGACTCCGAACCAGTGACTTGCTGTGGCATAGAGATACCTCATATCAGCAAATCAGTTGGTTGTTCGCTGTTGGCTCATCCACTGATCAGTCACATTGCCGGGTCGATTGTGCAGGCCCGTTGTGTAGTGGAGGCAGGAAACACTATCAGCGGTTCCGTCCGTTACCACACACACAATTCGGATGGAGTTGTACTCAGTCGTACTTCCCAATGCTTCCAGATCAACCGTCAACATTTGCTGTTGTGTCGCGGCACCGTCGCCAAGACCCGTAAGGGTCGCTGACAGGAGTTGGTCGCCATCGTCATCGCTGTAGTCGGCCCAACTGCCTGCACCGGCACCGGAGTTTACCTCAAGGTGGCAAGTCCATGTGATGTCGGCTGCCGCGTCATCCAATGAGAGCATAAAGACTTGGTATCGCCCAACGGCCCACGGCGCGACAATGGTCGCCCCGTTGATGGTTTCATTGTCAGACGCGCTTGAGTGGAACGACGTTCCGAAATCAGCCATGTTTTCATTTGGTGTTGACATAATGTCTCGTTTCCTCTTTCGGCCCTAAGCCGTTCTATCAACCAGTGGTTTGGGCTTCTGTAGTCACGACGAAGGATTGCGGATGACGCAGGCCAATGTCACAATACATACGCATCTTCAGGTACAAGTGATCGCTGGTGAAGCCAGAGCCTCGTCCTGCGTCATCTTCGATCTCAATCCCGCCCCAGCGACCGAAGACCATTTCGCCCCAGTTGCCGTAGAAGACATCGCCGCAATCGGCTGCTGTGTCTGCACCGGGCACGCCGTCTGCGGCAAGCACCTGTGCAAGTGAGAGTCCAGCAACTTGATTGCTTGCTACTTGCGAGGAGGCACCGAAGTCGCCAATGACTCCGCGAAGAGCATCGTCGCTCAGGAACGGCCCACCTGCGAGGTATGGTCCCGCGCCATCATCGCCACCAGCACCAGCACGTTGCTTCTTGAGCCTACGGATGAACCGTGGACTGGAAATCAGTGCTGCCGTTGAGTCAGCCATGATGTCGTTGTCCTCAAGGGCACCGACCATTTCCATGAGTGCGTCGAAGTCAAACTCGTAGTTTGCTGCACTGCTGACATCTGTGCCGTCCCAGATACCCAAGGGGCCACCATCTGTGGCTGTTCCGAGGAATACGATCGGGCTTTCCATGTCGTTGATGTCGCCATCTGAAGCGAAGTCAACGTGGGCAGCCTGAGTTACGGCACCCATGATGCCGCGAGGGGAGGAACCCATGCCCGTTCCGTACAGGGCTGCGTAATCGATCTTCTTGGCAGCGGCACGAACCATGTCGTTTCGGAGCAGGTTCTCAAAGCCGTATCCACCAAGCCGACGCATCTCGTCGGTCAGGCGAACCAAGACACCCAGTTTCTTTGGGGTCATGGTGACATCGCCAACCTTGGTTTGCGATTCGGCATACGTATCTTCTTCGCCAATCCAATATGCGACGGTGCCGCCTTGGAACTTGGGAACCTTGACCGTGCCACCAGAGAGTCCATCAAGGACGCTGGCGCGAGTTTCACCCTCACCACCTTGGTTGATAATCACACTGTTGGCGTAGATCGCACTGATCACATCAGGGATGACTTGATCGGGTACGAAGTAACCACCGGCAGAATCAACATTCGTTGCCTGAGCCTTCGTGCGGACGGTGTTGAACACATCTCGTTCAAAGCCAGCCTTATCCCAGTTGTTCGTGCGGATTGCTGTCATCGCGCGAATCAATGAGAATTGGTCTGCCTCATCATCAAGACCCGCAATGTAAGTCGGTGAGTTCTTCTGACCCTCCTTGAAGGTTTCAAAGTTCTCTCGGAACTTGTCAAACTCATCGCTTACCTCTTTGACATTGACATCTTCAATGCCAGAGGCTTTGATTGCGCTGCCCAAAGACTGAACGGTATCCGCCAGTTCTTCGTTAGACTTGTTCAGGTTCTCGACGTTCTCAAGAAGACGACGAGCAACTTCACGCTCTGGGTTGTCTGGGGTCGCGTTTGCGTCCATGCTCATTAGAAACTCCTCGCGGTTCTGCGAAAATCAAGTGTTTCTGCTTGCGGATCCATCCATCATCCGTAGGCATTGTTCTAGTGCTGAAGATAATACTGTACTTTCCTCATTGCCTTCAACTGAGAAATCTACATTATTTTCTGATTCCACTGTTTCTCTGAGGTCCGATGTGATCTCAATCAATGTGTCAATACGCTCAATGAGCCGATCTTGGCGAGTTATTGAAGCGGCCATCAACTGTACCATAACTTCTGTATTTCGTTCTGGGGTTGCAATTTCTTCCTGATCAACATTCTCGTTGATCAAACCCTCTTCTTCTGCCTCTGCTTTGATCCCTTCGACACAAACAGACCTGCGACTTGAGAATGATTCATCGCTCAAAACAGGCTTCTCGATATCACTATGGCAGTTTATCCGAATTTCTGGGAAAATCGAGTACCACGTTGAACAGAGAATGTTGTCGGAATCCAACCATGATTTCTCTGGGGACTCGTCGCCCAAACACTCCCGCCTCCGCAATTCACGAATGACATTGATGTCGTCGGATTTCAGAAGACCTTTGCTCTTTGCAGTGGCCAGCACTTGATGCGCGCCAGAGTTTGCAGGGACCGAACAAATTGTCCATTCCAATAGAGAATTATTTTTGTATACGACCCCGCGATTTCCCAAACCGAGTTTTTCTCGCTCATCCTTGTCATCGACACGGATGATCTCGCCGGGCATAAAGCCAACGGATCCGGTGCGAAGGAATCGTGCTTTTGCCAACCGGAAGATCACATCTGCTGCTGGGTACTGCTCTTTGGTAGCGAACAGGGGCATAAGGCGAAGGGCAGGACCGCTGTAGTCCTTATCTCGACGATTTTTGATCTCACGGCCAATGACATTGCCAATTGGTGGTGCTTCCCAGTTATGGCCGTAAAGAACAACAGGGTTGTTGTCGAACTCGGAGAAGTCCCACGACTGCTCCACGATGTCGCCATGACGATCAACTCGCTGGTCCGAAGCCCACCATGGGATCACTCGGTCTTCGTATCCCTCCTCCCATGGCAAACCACTCTGCTCCACTGCGGTTCGGAGTGCCGCAGCGTCAATGGCAAATGAGCGGCAGGAAAGGCCAGTGGATTTTGACAATGTTAATTGCCCATCTCCAACATCCTTAACGTGCGTGTCATGCCCCTCTGTGGATTCTTCAGCAAGAGACCGCAAGAACTTTTGTACACCGTCCTGCGTGTCAATGATTTCGGCTGAGTTAATTTCAATGCTCATTTCATACCTCGATAACTGGGGTCAGCACACATCGGCAGTTTACAACCTGACTGGCTGGTGCTTGTGGGTCGTGGGGATGTAGCATGGCCCCGGACTTTCCCAAGAACTCCATGTAGTTATAGCCAACAGCCCTTGGTCCAGAACGGCCAAGTCGGCGGTGGTCTGGCCGGACTTTCTCGTCCAAAGCAGTTGTCCACTTTCGTTTTTCGACACCCTGTGCATCAAAGATTTTCTCCCGCAAACCATTGATGTATGTCGAGGATTCTGTGCGAGCCACCCTTAGTGTTCTTGATGCGGAGGCCCTAACCCGAAATACATCCTCAAAGCGTCTTCGCATTTGTTGGACGGTTTCTCCGTTGGCAATGGCAATCCGTGCGCTGTGCCGCAGGTCACGTTGGATGTCCACTGGTACGCCACCAAGAACAACCGCTTGGTGTCCAATGGTGTATTCCGTAAATAAAGCGTCGTCCACTGATAAAACCGCATAGCCCCCAAAGTCCTCTTTAATTGTGAATGCGAAGGTATCCACCAATGCTTCGGTCCACAAGGGTGCTAGTGATGAGCCAAGAGACCCCCTCAAACTCTCGATTGAAAGAATGATCTCATCAATCAAGTCCTCGTCAATTGGCTCATTGTCACCTCGAAGGATCGCATCAACCCGTGAACCCATCCTTGTCTCCATGGCTTCGTCGAATCTTGACATCTGAAGTGCTTTTACCTCATAGACATACGATCGCCACTTTGGTGAAATCTTCCGCTCTAATGGACCCTGCAATTTGGATACATATCTCCTCCAATAAGCACCCTTCGCCTTCTGTGTATCCTTGGACCCAGTGGATGCTGCTGACTCCTTAGACTCAATCTCCTTCTGAATTGAGTCAAGGAGCGGATGGTCCGCTGATTCTTGTACTGGATCGGCCCCAGTCTCCGTTTTGGCCCCCATTGGGTTTGGTGAAGTTGCAATGACATCAACGCGAGCAAGCATCGGGTTTGCCATTGCCACTTCAGACAACTCATAGTCGGGTGGTTCGATGCCTACGAACTTAAAAGCACGGTCGGGTGGCATGTGGATCTGGAAGTCACAGAGTTTTTTGACAACATCAACCTTGTCGGAAAGTCCTGCCCGCAGTGCTTCAACGCCAGCCAAATCAAACGCACCAACAAGATTGTCTTGCTGTTGGTACATGAGCGTCCCATCAACGACATCCTCAAAGTACCGGATCTCTGGCAGAATGGTCTTGTCCCAGAAGTTCGCGTCCTGACCCAATTGTGTTGAGTAGTTGATGTTTTCTGTGATGCCGACAATTGTCTTTGGAACACGCTGTGCTGCAAAAATCTGCTCGCGGTTATATTTGAGCGATTCTTGATACTCCATGTCTTTGGGGGAAAGCCCCGTTGGGACGTATTCAAGACCACCTGTCAATATCGCTAACTCATTGGCGTTGTTTGCCCCTTTGTGACGCTGCTCCCATCGCTCAAGAAACTCCAACTCTTCATCAGAAGACCATGGTTCGGTCGCACCCTTGTCTACAAGAATGCCCCCGGGGTCAGCCCCATTCTCTAGGATGCCCCTGTTGTGTGCCTGTGCGAGGAGGTCGAGGTTGATCGCACCAGCCGCTGGCGTGATTGGGGCTACGCCACGGAACAAGTCGTTTGGGTTGAAATACTTGAATTGAATCACTTCATCGGGATTCAGGATCGCATATTCATTCCGGCTGGCTCCGCTTCCACCAACAGACTTGTCTCCCTTGATCGCGTATTTCCAACCCACAAGGCGACCGTTCTGGACGATCGCTTCAAATAGTTCTGGTGACAGGGGGTAAATCTCACCGGGCAAGTCTCCCTTTACCCTTGATGGAACCCTCTGGCCTTCCTCGTCAAGTAACAGCCAAAAGCATTCGCCCCGCAACGACATCCAGAGTTCTGTGGCCATCCAAAGTTGATGGCCCATCATCACTGGATTCGGGCGGTTAAACACATCAATTAGCGGGTGGTCGTGGTCAGCGATAAGTTTCTTTGACGGCAGACCTGCAAATCTATTGGGGTTCGCTGCTCTCGTTAAGTGACGCTGCACCGCCCGCCGACGCCTGCCAGTGCCAAGTGTGAATTTTCGATCTGCTGCCTTTGCCCTCGCTCGTCGGTCTTCAACAACCGCCGATTCCTCCCTGTACACCATAAAGGGTGCTTGTGAGAGGTTGACTGCCCTTGCCATCGCTGCCGCATACACAAACGCATGGTTTTCAAATGGCTCTTCTGAACGAAACAGTGGGTCATGGCGAAGGCCAAATAGATGGCTCACAAATGACTTATATGTCTTTTTGATAGACTCGCCAGCGCGCCGCCGCTCCCTCACGGTTCCCTGTGTCAACTCCTGAATGGGAAATGGTGACCCGTCCGGACCAAGAATGGTTGGTGCTTGTGTCATTTACGTCGTTTTTCTAGGTTTTCAAGACGCCTGCGAAATTCTTTAAGTGTGACTTCGATGCTTTTCGCGTGAGTCGCAACCTTCCAGACAACAATTGATGTTGTCAACACACCACCAACGAAAAGCCCGAGGGGTAGTAGTGTTGACTCACCAATAACATGGCTTCCCGATGAGCCAAGGTATTCCGATAGTCCAATTGAGGCTATGCCAGATCCACTGGCACCGAAGCCCCAAAGCATGAGTGCTTCTGTAAAGGTCCGTATCATTAGATCGGTGTCACTTTTTTTTGTTGTTGCCATTGTTTAGCAGCCGGGAGATTTGTGGGCGCAAATAGCAACCGCCAACAACACCAATGGCAACCATCAACACCGACCACCAAACTGTTCCCAGAAATGCGTCTATTGAAGCGATACACATTATTTATTTCTCCAGAATGACCACCCCCTGTGGGAACCATTCACGACGGGTGATGGAACAGGGGAGGTAGCGGAGCGTTTTACGCCCCAAACTCTTTTAATTTGAACATAACTCCACGAAAGTGAAATCAAGCCTGTGCCCACGATCATGGGAATAAAAATAGCGTGCGCGAATTTATTGATGGCATAATTAATCAACACCAATAAAACTCCACCGATCAACCCCCTCAGACCCATTCGCCCAGAAGTGATTATTAAACAAGCCATGCCTGCGAGGATTGAGATCCCCCCTGTCCACGAAAGGATTGCCAAGGATCCTGTTGCGGGATCACAGTGACCTGTGGCAATGCCAGATAGGGGAGATCCGCCTATGCCCGGGCCAACCCTGTTGGGGATGCAGCCAACGAGCGGTGCAAGAAGAATTGTGGTCGCAAGTCGCATTGCCAACTCCATTCGGTCAGCAGTATATCTATTGTGGAATTTATGTCTAGTGAAATCAGATTCTTCTGAATTTGTCTGTGAAAACAATACCGGGCTTTCTCCGTCGAACCTTACGCATCTGCCACGCAATTGCCCATTTCATCACATTGTCATCATAGGATCCAGAGTCGCCCGCGTAGTTACCGGATGATTGACGCCGAAAGGTTAAACATTCGCCAATGAAATCTACGTCTCGTACGACCATATGGCCGTCGTGAACCGCCTCCGCGAGTTCATCGAGCATGATCGGGCGGGTCTTTGAGTTGGTTGACCACCCCATGCCAGCGTTAGGTGCCCTCGAAGGGTTGTGGTAGTACAAATGCTTCATTGGCTTACGCCAACCCATTCGCCTGATCCTCTGGATCACGGCATATCCGTATTTCTCTACCTCAACGCCAACAAGTGCGTTGTTGTACTCTTTTGCCGTCTCAACACACAACTCAGCAAGCCTGTCAGGGGTGAATCGCCCATGGATCGAACAAACCTGCTTGCCAGACTCACGCTCCAGAACACCAAGACCGTTGGGGTCGGACCCGGGTAAACCCTCACTGGTGTCGCAGCCAATGACATAAGTCTTGTCTTTGTCGGGCTTCTCCCAGACGGCTTTGTACCCAGAACCGCCGCGTGCCGAAACAAGCGGAAAACGGTCATACTCATTGGGGGTGCGATCCAGAAGTGTCATCAACGCATCAGAGTCAAAAAAGCAGTCGCCAGCGGTCAGGAAGCAACTCTCATCGTCTTCTGGATACTCTTGACGGAACAACGCGCCTAGACGCCTTGTGGCAGCACGCCGCCATGCGATCTGATCTGACTTTAACCCGTGTCGAGTGACAAGATCAGACTCCTTGTCTGATAGCGTCTCAATTATCTCACGAATCTTCTCCTCATCATCCAAAATGATTCGATTACGACGATCGTCAAACCACCTCAAACAAATCGGCGTCCAGTCGTTTAAGCCCCTCTTGGCCTCTTTGTACAACTGGCAGAATAATTCGTTCCCCTTTGGTGTCGTCTCCAGAACAACCTCACCGTGAGATGTCGCCTCTTCCAACGCCGCAAGCATCTCTCGTTGGTTTTCAACCTGCTTTGGACCCTTACACCACTGTGAAACCTCACTCCCGTGAACCTTCTGAAGCGTAAAGCCACGACCGAAACCGCCAGATGCCGCCGTGCCAATGCGAAATGTTGAGTTCATGGTCGGGAAGTCAAGGCGACGAGAATTGCCCGGACCCTTGATCTCTGGTGCATAGGGGTCACGACCGTGCATTAGTTGTGCAATCTTGAAAATTTCAGCAGTGCTTTCCGCTGTATGCGCAATCGTCACAACATCGCGGTTCATCTTTGACGTTGTGTATTGATACGAAAGCCCCTGCTCCAAAGTTGTAAACCCACCACGCCGATACTTCAATAACAAGAACCGCTGTGGCCTACCCTGAATTTTCGCAAGACGCTTTATTGCCAAGTAACGCTTCTGAATTGGCGAAATCTCAAAAGGAGTGACCTGAGTGCCAATACTCGCACCACCAGAGTCTTTGTCTGTGCGGATATGCAACCGCTCACGCGAATACCGAGAAAAGGACTCGATAAGTCTCGATGCGATTGATGGGTTGACTGCTTTTGCTAACTCTCTTGCGAATCGCTTGGCAAGGTCATCGCCGCTGAGTTCAACGGCGAGCCGGTCAACTGCTTCCCGATTGGAATCTGACTCTGAGATCCATCACCTCCTAGTGCCTCTTCGAGGACACTTGTTATTTCACCAGCAAACGAAGCACGCCGCTCCACAGGTATGTAACGCAAAGCCACCTTGGCAACCGTCTGGGCAATGTCATCAACTTTACGGATGTCAATTGTCTTCTTTGTCGGCGCGTCGAGTCCCGCCAACTTCGCTCGCCTTTCCATGATCCGGATGATCGCGTTGACCGTGCCAAGAGACGCATTCTGGTCCTGCGCACTTCTCGGTATAGTGTCGCCCGACTCATCAACCTTTTCCGAGCGAGCCTCTGCCAGTTGTTGCCACATCTCATTCTGTAAGTCATCGAGACGCTTGCATTCTAACGCACGAACGTCAGATGCCGTCTCATTTGCCTGAGAAGCGTACTCTTGCATTGTTATTTTGTAATCACGACACACGGTCGTTACAGAAGTGCCAAGCAACTCAGCAATCTGCCGAAAAGATTTGCCACGAAGACGCAACTCCATGACTTGCACCCGACGCCTCGCAGCGTTTATACGCAAACTGCATTGGCGAACCTTCCCCTCAGAAGGCTCTTTTTTTAACCATTCCTCATGCTCTTCCCGCAAATATGCCTTGCCGTTGCTGATTATCTGGTCTTCTGGGATGCCATCACCCTTGTCTTGGGGATTTATGTTATCCATCGGTCTTCACCTCTACCTTGGCACCTAGTTTTCTCAACACCTTCGCAATATCTGTCGCGGTGTCGCAGGTGGCGTCCTCGCACAAATCTGGGATAGCCGCGTGAAGCAACTCGTGAATGAGGGTGTCCATCAGGTCTGCGTTGGATTGATTTAGCGCAACACGAATGCACTTTTTTGGACGCTCTGGATCATCGCATTCGCCATAGGCACCTGACTCAAGACGATCGACAAATTCTAATTGCCAAATGCGACCGCGAATGTTGACTCTCATCTCACTCTTTACTAGGGTCATTCCCGGTTTCACCTTCGTCAATACACATGATGTTGTCAGGGTCATCATCCTCGACAGGTTTGTAGCCGAGAGCGCGAAGAAAACCCGGCAAAGACATCTGCATAATCTCTTGAGAATGGATCGCTTGGCGACGAACACTGCCGAGGGCCGGTTTACATTCGGATGTGTCGCCAATCTCTGTTACCCAGTGGGTCAGGCCGCCGAAAAACGAAACCTTCCACTTCTCGCGGTTTCGACGCCAAATAACAACTGGCAAAGTTCCGTGCGGTGAGTCTTGGATGGATTGCTCTAGTTTTATTCTGAGAACCGCATTGTCTTCACCAATGTCCTCGCGGTGGGTGACTTCAATGTGAATGCCACGGATATTGTGGCGGATATCTGGCGAGTCAGGCCCGCCATGATGTTGCCTGCCGGTTGATGTGGAAATTAATTCCCCACTCAAAACATGCCGCCAGCCAGATGGGTATGGCGTCCGTCCGGGGTTGAGGGCGTGGACAAGTGACAACTCGCCCCTCTTTCCTTTGCTCCGCGATCTCTTTCCGACCTCCGACCTGTTTGTCGCCATCCATGGCACTCCCGTGTGTGTTTGCGTTTCATAGTACCATGTTTTTTTATTATTACAATTACGTGTATATACGTGGGGTGGGGGTCGAAAAACGACACGCGAATTTTAAGAGCCTAAGCGTATACCTCACAATCATATTTTTAGCGTCAGAATTCGTAAGTCCCCACCTGACAACGACTTACGGACACTGGTTGTAAGTCCCTGTCAGACAACGGTTTACAATTGGCAGTTGTAAGTCGTTGACTGTCAATGGTTTACGTGCAGGCACAAGATGTAGTGGGTAGTGGCAATGGTATACCATATGTGGTGGCACTACATGTTGGGGCACTGCATGTAGTGGCACTACATGTGGTGCCACTACATGTAGGGGGTAGGGGTTCGATCCGTTCTTGTGTACAGCGGATCGCGGGATGCAGTGGC
>Ga0080013_1003362_pt1 | contig 17026 bp, 21 predicted proteins | sample ETNvirenome_6_85_FD_69236 | JGI IMG/M metagenome (GOLD analysis project Ga0080013, IMG submission 69236) | Marine viral communities from the Pacific Ocean - ETNP_6_85 (SPADES assembly) (version 2) | ecosystem: Environmental > Aquatic > Marine > Oceanic | place: Pacific Ocean | collected 2013-06-19 | reverse complement strand
ACAATGGCATCAGTATTAAAAGTGGATAAACTCGATCCCCAAAGCGGAACGGCGCTGGAGATCGGCACGTCAGGGGATACGGTTACTGTTCCAACAGGAGCGGGACTGACGGTCACCGATGAAGTCAAGACAAACAAGATATCTCCAGCGACAGGGGCAGCTTTTGCTTTAGGAGATTCAGGCGATACCTTCACAGTTCCTTCTGGTGCAACGATTGTCAACTCTGGCACGGCAACTGGATTCGGAATCACGGCCGCTAGTTTTGTACCTAATGACAAACCTCTAGTTATCAATGGAGGTATGGAGGTTTGGCAACGAGGAACTGCAGCCGTTACTATGAGTGATGGTTATTACAATGTTGACAGATACAGAGGGGAAGAAACTACTGATGGAACTGCAACTTGGACACAATCAACAAGCGTACCTGATGGTTTCAACTATTCATTACAAGTAGATTGCACAGTAATTGATTCTTCTATTGGAGCGAGCCAGAAGTGTCAAATCCAATATACTGCTGAAGCTCAAGATTGCCAATTAATAAAATTTGGCACAAGTGATGCTGAAACATTAACTCTAGCTTTTTGGGTAAAATCCAATCAGACTGGACAGCATAGTGTGGCACTACAAAAAAGGGATAATACCCAATATTGCCAGCCCAAGACTTATACAGTTTCAGTAGCCGACACTTGGGAGAAAAAAGTTTTAGTTTTTTCTGCTTTAACAACAGCTGGTGCTAACATAGATGTAAATAATGGTTCTGGTTTAGCAATATTCTGGTCATTAGATGCTGGAACTAACCTACAAGGAACTGCTGATGTTTGGGATGAAAGTAGTGAAAGTGCTTTAGCTGTTTCAGGAGATGTTAGTTTTATGAGCAGTACCTCTAATAATTTTTATCTTACAGGCGTTCAGCTTGAAGTGGGAACTTACACCTCATCAACCATACCACCTTTCCAGCACGAAAGTTATGGAGATAACTTGGCTAGGTGTCAGAGGTATTTTTATAAAACTTCGGCTGTAGCTAATATGCCTTTTGCAAGTGGTGTGGTTAATGGAACAACTAACGCAAGAGCATACCTTACTTATCCTCAAATTATGAGAGCAACTCCGACTATGGCTAGGTCTGGGGATGCTGATTTTAAAGTTTATTGTGGTGGAACAAATATTGATTCTACAAGTGTGGGTTTTTATTATGGTAACACTCAACAAGTATTACTATATGTGAATGTAGCTTCAGGATTAACGGATGGTGAAGGCTGTATGATTATAGATGATAGTGGTGCTAACGCCTATATAACAGGAGCTTCGGAATTATGATTACATCAGTGAAAAAATTAAATGTAGATGGAGTATTTTCTAACTCTTATCTAGTTACTTACACAGATGGCAGAACGCCTTATGTACCAAAAGATGAAGCTAACACAGACTACCAAGAAATTCAAAAATGGGTGGAAGAAGGCAACACGATTGAGGAGGCTGACTGATGGCGGAATACCCTTCCGTACAGGATTTAGTTGTCGCTTTGTATGACACGGATGACAAGGCGGCGATAGACGCCAAGCGTGCTGAGATAAAACTGAAATATCCCAAACCTGATGGCTAAACGAAGAATTAATAAAGAGAAGCCACCAGTGGCTAAGATAGCGACGTAGATTATGTTGTTTGGAAGTACCGCTTTTGCTGAAGCACCTTTTTCTTCAACAGCGTCAACTGATGTAATTGTCGCAATTTCAACAGGACAAGAATTAACTATATCAGCAGGGGATATTGCTATTGGAGCAGGTGTAGGAGCTTCTATAACAGGGGAAGAATTAACTACATCAGCAGGGGATATTGCTATTGGAGCAGGTGTAGGAGCTTCTATAACAGGGGAAGAATTAACTATTACCGCTAATAATGTTGTTGCAACAGGAGGCTCTATCATTACTGCTGGCGGGCAAGAATTAACTATTACCGCTAATAATGTTGTTGCAACAGGAGGCTCTATCATTACTCCTGGCGGGCAAGAATTAACTATTACCCCTGGTGATGCTATTATTAATACAGACCAATATTTAGTAGCGACAGGAGAAGAAGCGACAATTAGCACTGGTGATCCAACAGCAAATACAGGAGAACGTATTGCAATAAGTGGGCAAGAATTAACTATTACCCCTGGTGATGCTATTATTAATACAGACCAATATTTAGTAGCGACAGGAGAAGAAGCGACAATTAGCACTGGTGATTCTACAACAAATACCGGACAGCATATTGCAATAAGTGGGGAAGAATTAACTACATCGGCGGGAGACATCGGTATTGGAGAAGGGGTAGAAGCTTCTATAACAGGGGAAGAATTAACTACATCATCGGGAGATATTACAACATCAGGGGGAGTAACTTTAGTTGCGACAGGAATAGAAGCAGAGATTAGAACCGGTGATTCTACAGCAAATACAGGACAACGTATTGCAATAAGTGGGGAAGAATTAACTACATCATCGGGAGATATTACAACATCAGGGGGAGTAACTTTAGTTGCGACAGGGATAGAATTAACTACATCATCGGGAGATATTACAGTATCAGGAGGAGTAACTTTAGTAGCGACAGGAGAAGAAGCGACAATTAGCACTGGTGATCCAACAGGAAATACAGGACAGCATATTGCAATAAGTGGGGAAGAATTAAGCATCGTCACAGGGGATATGTCTACAGTAATTCCAGTTTTCGTTCCAGTGACAGGACAAGAATTAACTACATCATCGGGAGATATTACAGTAGCAGGAGGAGTAACTTTAGTTGCGACAGGAATAGAAGCAGAGATTAGAACAGGGGACGTTACCCAACATACTCATATGTATGTTATTCCTGATGGTCAAGAGATAAATGCATTAACAGGAAGTTTTACAATTAAAGTTGATCAAATACTGTCAATTTCTGGAATTTCTGCTAATATATATTTGGATTCTGTAATTTTCTGGGACCCTGTCGTACCAGGAGTAACGAATACATGGACGAATGTAAATGCGTCTACAACAAACACGTGGACTAAAATAAATTAAAGGAATAAAAAATGGCGTCAACATACTCGGCAAGACTAAAATTAGAACTTATGGAAGCTGGTGCAAATACCGGCACATGGGGTAATAATACAAACGAAAATTTACAAGTTATTGATGCAGCTATTGGAGGCTATCTTTCTAAAAATATTGCTGGAAGTGCTAACGTTACACTTACGACTGCGAATAGGGATCCTGACGTAGAAACGACTAACGAAGCTGCGAATCATATTGTTGAATTTACAGGAACATTATCAGGAGATGTTTATGTCTTTTTACCAGCCTTGGAAAAAGAATATATATTATTTAATAATACATCAGGAAGTTTTTATGTAAGGGCAGCTCCAACAGGACATGCTGCCAATTATGTCGCAATTACACAGGGAGCGCATACTATCGCTTATTGTAAAAATGGCGATGAAATGAAAGATTTATTTGCTGCCTCTTTAGGAAATTTATCAATACTGGGGGATGCGGCGATAACAGGAAATACAGCAACAACGGGAAATTCTACAGTTGGAGGAACTATAACAGTTACGGGAGATGCTATTCTTTCTGCAAATGCGAATGTAACAACGAATGTAAATGTCACTGGAAATGTAAGTGCGCATACAGTTACTTCTAATGTTAATGTCTCAGGAAAAACACTTACTTTGGATGCGGATCAGATTGCTTTTGCTAAAGTTGATAACGCAGGAAAGAATGCTGTTGGTGATAGAACAGTAAGCTCAAGCAGTCCAAGTGGAGGTGCAGACGGAGACATTTGGTATAAGTATTAATTATGGTAACATACGTAAAAGACGGTGGAACCTGGCAGGAGATAAACCAAATATACGTTCACGATGGAACATCATTTACCAATCTTACAATTACGAATGGATATGCAAATGATTCAGGAACATGGAGAGAAGTCTTTACTCTATTTAATACAACATCTTATTCCACATCAACAGGATCGGTAGCAGTTCCAGATCAAGCGAATGCACTTCACATGCAATACGCCGTTGGTGGCGGTGGCGGTGGAATGGGTGGCACGGACTATGACAAGGCTGGCGGTGAATCAACAGGATCAAGCGGTGGATCGGGCGCCTATGTATCGGACAAGGTTTGGACAGTCACAGGCGGTGAAACATTAACTGTAACAGCAGGAAGCGCAGGATCAGCTGGTGCTGTTTCTTATAGTGGAAGCGCAGGATCAGGGACAACGACCTCTATTTCTGGCTCTTCAACGGGAACGTTATTTTCATTAACGGGTGGAACTGGCGCATCTTGTGCAGGAGGCGGTGTTCAAGGACCTCTCCGTTCTAACACGGCAGGAGCAGCTGGAGCAGCAACAATTTCAGGTACAGTTCTTTCTACAGGCACAACAACAGATGGAATTGATATTACAACGCTTAACTCAGGACCCGTTGGGTCATTTAATCAATCAGGTGCGGGAGCTGCAGGAACAGGAAATGGAAACTGTTCTGGTGACAACTGTAATATGGCGGCAACGGCTGGTGCAACTTCCTATTCAGGAAATGTGTCGGGCGGAACGGCGGGAGCTGCAGGAAATGGTGGCCCCTATGAATCAGGACAAGTCGGAGGTGCGGGAAGTCGTGGCTCTGGAGGCGGTGGCGGCGGAACCGAGCAGGGCGCTCCCGGAGGTGCTGGCGGTGCTGGCGAAGTAAGATATAGATTTATGAGGATTGTCTAATGCCCTATACGAATGTACAATTTGTTCCAGGAATTAATAAGGAGGCGACTGAATATGGAGCTGAGGGACAGTGGGTCGATGGCGATAAAGTCAGATTTCGTTATGGACTTCCCCAAAAAATAGGAGGCTGGCTTAAGGCTTCCTCGCACGCCCTTATAGGCGTAACACGGGGTTTATTTAGCTGGTTTGATTTAAGTGGCACTCGATATGCCTCAATAGGAACGAATAAAAAAGTTTATTTATTCGAGGGTGATAACTATTATGACATTACGCCCATTCGTGAGACAAAATCTGCCCAAACGAATTGCTTTACGACAACGACAGGATTGGCGACTTTTACTTGTACAGTTGTGAATCACGGATCCATAGCAGGGGAGTTTGTTATTATTAGTGGAACGACAAGTTTAGGAGCAGGAACGACTTTTACTGCATCAAATTTTGATCAAGAATTTGAGATTCAAAGCGTGACTGACTCAGATAATTTTATTCTTACAATGGCGGTCGCCAATACAGAAGGTGGCGCAGGAATTACAGCATCAGGAACAGCGACATTTAAGTTTCAATTGGAGAACGAGCCAGATGTCCAAACATATGGATATGGTTGGGGAACCAATACATGGAACACAGAAGCGTGGGGTACTGCGAGAAGTGTATCCAATGTTACCCTTGACGCAGGAATTTGGCATTTTGATAATGCGGGAGAAGATTTATATGCGTGGTTAAAGAATGGTGGACTTTACCATTGGGATACATCATCTGGAACAGGAACACCGTTGGCGGCACTTTCCAACGCCCCAACAGCATCAGTAATGGGACTGGTTTCCACTCCTGATAGACATCTTATTTGTTTTGGAACAGAAGTAACGATAGGAACGCCATCGACACAGGATAAAATGTTTATTCGTTGGTCGGATCAAGAAAATTTTACAACCTGGGTTGCTACACCAACGAACACGGCGGGATCACAACGAATTGGTGAGGGAAGCAGAATTATTGCCGCCCACTCGACAAGAGGTGAAGTATTAGTTTGGACTGACACTGCATTGCACTCAATGCAATTTATTGGCCCTCCCTATACTTTTGGATTTAGATTACTAGGAACTGACTGTGGACTGGTTGCGTTAAACGCCGCTGTCGTTGTAAACGATAAGGCGTATTGGATGACAGATGGTCGGTTTATGACTTATTCAGGATCCATCGCAGAACTTCCGTGCAGTGTAAAGCAGTATGTATTTGACGATATTAACAGAACGCAATATCCTCAAATCTATGCGGGAGAGAATAATACGTTCAATGAAGTTGTTTGGTATTATTGCTCACAAAATTCAAGTGAGATAGACCGCTATGTTATTTATAACTATATCGAAAATGTATGGTCGATTGGAAATTTAAATAGAACAGCTTGGCTCGATAACGCCGTTTTTCAACAGCCAATGGCGTTGGATTATTCCTCGACTTCAACAGCAGCAACACAGACGACAGTTTATGGTGCTAGTGCTGGTCGTTCTTTTCTTTATGACCATGAGTTTGGAACGTCAGATGATGGCGCAATTCTAGAGGCAACTCTAACGAGTGGGGACGCTGATATTGCTGATGGTGATACATTTACATTTATTCGAGGTATCATTCCTGACTTTAAAAATTTAGCAGGAACTGTAAAGATGGTTGTTCAGTCACGGGACTTTCCCGCTGACGCACAAACAGTCACTGCAAATCTACCCGTTACCACGTCAACACGATTAGTGAATATGCGTGCACGAGGGCGTCAAGTATCTTTAAAATTATTTAATGACACGTCAACGAGTGACTTTTGGAGATTTGGAACATTACGATTGGACACAAAACAAGATGGGAGACGATAATGACCTTCAAGCCACCTCCAGTTCTTCCGATTGCAACTAAAGATAAGGATTTAATCGAGACATTTAATATTACAAATGATACGATGGAGCAGTATTTAATTGAGATTAATCAACCCGCAGCGACGGGCTATTCCACGTCCAATATCGTCGATACTCGCACGTTAGATGGCTCTACAGCCACTTTAGCGAATGTAATAGACGTATTAGGGACGTTAATAGAAAAACTTAAAAGTAAAGGATTATTAGATGGTTAAACTTCGAAAGGCATGTGAAGACGATACGTATCAAATTCGTGAGCTGTTAAAGAACTGGTTGGTTGAGACAAAACTTGACTTTGGAAAAACAAACAATAGTAAAGCACGTGAAAATATACTAGAATACATCGATAAACATTTTGTAATTGTTGCAGAAGATGACAATAAAATCATTGGAAGCATCGCAATGGCGAATTGTGATACATGGTATACGGATAAGGCGTTTTATCGCACACTATGGTTTTTTGTGGATCAGGAAAAAAGAAATCCCCAGATTGCAAAAAGTTTATTAGACTTTGCGAGAGAATACGCTAAAATACGGAACATACCAATGATTTTGGAAATAATGCAAGGAAAAGACATGGAACGAAAACATCAATGGGCTACGAGACAACATCTTAATTATCTTGGCGGAACTTACTCAGAGGGGTTATAATGGGAAGCTTATTTAAACCAACGACGACGACGGTACCATCTTCATCTTCTGGAAGCGTTAAATACGACATACCGGAATACTTTAAAAAAGCGCAAGAAGAATTATTTTTACGAGCTGGTGAGGAATCAAAGAAACCATACGAGGCGTATACAGGTGAGCGTATTGCGGGAATGACCCAACTGCAAAAAGATGCGATGGAAAAAGCCCGATTAAATTTAGGGGCGTTTGAAGCATCAGGAGTCACGGATAAATCAAGAGCTTTATTGGATGAAGCGACAGGGGTAGCAGGAGAACAATTCACAGGTGGAACTGTCGACCAGTATATGAATCCTTGGATTCAAAACGTCGTTGATACATCAATGCGAAACTTAGGAGAAACAGCGGGAAGAGAAAGATTAGGTCGAGAGGCGTCACAAATAACATCAGGCGCATATGGAGGCGACCGTGCAGCAATGGAAAATTATCTGGCGAATAAAGCCAATTTAACAGCTGCGGGCGATGTCTCAGGCTCATTATATGGAGCAGGATTTGAAAGTGGCGCAGCAAGATTTGGCGCTGATAAAGGAATGCGCTATGCGGATTTAATTAATAAAGCAGGAGCACTTCCAGGATTGCAATTGCAGTTACAAGGAGCAACGATGGGAGAAGCAGAGCAAGCAGGAAAATACGGAGCGATGGATCAAGCTCTTACACAAGCTGGCTATAATGAAAAATATAAAGACTGGATTGAAGAACAAGGTTGGAATAAAGGTCAACTTGCATACTTATCTCAAATACTTTCAGGGGCACCTATTCGAAGTTATGGACAGGAAAGCACAGGAACCCAGGATCAAGTTATGGGTGGCACTTCTCCAGGTGGTCAAATTGCGGGCGCTCTCGCCACTTATTTTGCGATGAGTGACAGACGTTTAAAAACCGATGTTGAATTAGTCGGACAATCACCTTCTGGAATTAATATTTATAACTTTAAATATTTAAATTCCAATGATACGTATCAGGGAGTTATGGCGCAAGAAGTCTTATCGGCAACGAAATTGATTCAGGATTATTATTTTGTGGATTACTCTAAATTGGATGTGGAATTTAAAAAATTAAATCATGGCTTCAATAGCAAATTATTTTAACCCATCAGGGACAGCAACAGATGATATAATGCAATTAAAGGCATTAGCGGATTCGAATAATGGGGATTTGGATTCTGTCATTAATGATCAACTTATTTCTAAGTATGGCAGTCTAGAGAAATTATACGAGGTGTATCAATCAGAACAAAATAATACTTTTACAAACGAAACTGACGCACTCGCATTTTATAATAAACAAAATCCAAATCAATCTGCTCTTACTTCAATCGAAGAAACGGATATAGGACAAGCTATGGGACAAAGAATGGAGGGTATTCCACGTACACCTGTAATTAATCCTCATCAAATGGGTTTACACGAAAATTATTCTAATATGCCGGTTATTAATCCGGAACCCCCATCAGCATTACCTAATGAAGATAATCTATATGATGAAAATATAGCTCGACTAATAGCTCAGAATCAAGGACAGTCGGAAGCTGAAATATTAGCAAATCAACCAGACTTTAGAAGTCAATTACAAGAAATGGTCGATCAATCAGGATCAGGGGGGACTGTTGAGTATGCTTCCCATAAAACCGATGATGATAGGGAAGATAAAAGTTTAGTTGACTCTATTTTAGGCATTGTGAAAATGCCGTGGGAGGCAGCTAAAGGATTATATGACATTACTGGAGAAGCCACTCATGGCGTTATAGACACATTTTCTGATCCAGCTAAATTTAAAAGCAAGCTACAGGATCCACGGGTCCAGGCGGGACTGCGCACAGTATATGAAATGGGAACACCAAGTTTTTCTTCCCCTTTCGCTAAAGTGTCAAAAGCACTTCTCGATACGTCAACTTATCTCAGTGCGGCTGATGAAGCGAAAGCAGCAGCATCGAAAAAGGGAACAGTGAAGTCAAGTAAAATGCTTTATATCCCGGGACAAAATAAACAAATTGATGATATGCTTAGATTAATGAATTATTCGGGAAGCGAAGCAGAAGGTAATGAGATGACTTATTATGATTTTCTGGTAGGTGAACAACAAAAGAATAGATACAGCGATATATCTTTACGCAGTATTGACGGGGTGACATTTGGGATTGATACAATCTTAACGCCGCATGACATGTCGAAATATAAAGACATAACATGGGAAAATTATAACGTTGGCCAGGATACAAAACTCGATACTCTTTTAAGCGAGAGTTGGGAAGAAAAACTGGAAGAGAATGTAAAAGCAGGTGGAACGAGTAAAATCATAGCTGAAACAGGCCCTCAAAAAACAATATCACGAATTAAATCCATTAACTTGGACGGACTTAACTATACACATCAAGAGGGAGTTGAAGAATATAACTCAGAATCTGAATTAGGAAAACTTTTAAAAGCTAATGGTTATGATTTTAAAGACGGTGAAAGGATTCGAGTGGAAGGTTGGGTCGCTGAATTAGGTGGTAAAACTATTTGGGGCGATATTATTGCCGCAGCCCCTGCAAAAGAACAAGATTTAAATCCGAATGAAACAAAGGATATTCCAGCTCAAAAAAATGCAAATGAACAATATCTCGAATTTAAAAAACGACATAATGTTTCAAAAGATTCCGCCAATAACTTGGCGACAGCGACAGCAATATTAGGAACGTTGGACTCACCGACGGATTCTTTAGGATTACTGCAAACTATCTTTCAGCCTCTTGCAAATATTACAGATAGAATGTTTGGTGACAGTGGGTTTGGAATTAAAATTAAAGAAGCGTTGCAGGGTGATAAAAACGCATTTAAAGTTCGAGAGGAAGTCGGCGCATTATTAAAGAATTTAATTCTTCCAAAATTAAAAGCTTTATATCCCGTATCCAATAAGGATGTTGTATTTCTAGAGGAATCACAGCCTAACTTATCGTCAAAATCATTCTTTAAATTATCATCATTCTATCAAGGCGTATATGGATTTGACGAATTAGTAGCTAAAGGAGTAAGAGAATGGGATAATGAACTTATAAAAAATAAAGAGACACCTGGGTGGTATTACTCCCAAAAAGGAGTAGAATTTGAAGGTACGACATATCGCTCAGCTATGGACTATGCAGAAGCATACGCAAAATCAGAAGCTACTAAATTATATCAAGAAGCTCTTAAAGGTGATGATGGTGATAAAATCAGGGATGTGGCTGCTTTATATGGATATAAGGATGCTAACAGTCCACTTATGAAACAAGTTCTAAAGCTTGGCATTATAAATTATGTTAATTCAGAAGAGTCAAGAGCAGGACAAGCAGAAGAAATTGCAAAACTTAATTATAGTTCATTAAATACATTATTTAAACAATCAACAGCAGAAGGTAGTCCTATATTTACTCAACAAAGAGACCTAGCAACTGCAATTATGGGTAAGCGATTTGCTATTGATCAGTTATATAGAATAATGGTAGGGAAAGGTTATGATGAAGAAAAAATAGACAAGAATTTAGGTCCACAAATTGAGGATTTTGAAAGTGCGTATGGAATAACATATGCAGCAGATTATAATAATCCAGCGTGGCTTGGAGTAGAAAAAAATCCAGAGAGTTATTACAGTTGGATCCTTAATGATGATTTAGGAGGCTTTTAATGGTTGACTTTACTGATTCAGGTCTTAATATAGAATTACTTGATGATGACGTTAAAGCGTTATTGGAAGGTACTGCAGTAGAAGATGCTGAGGTACTTGAAACTGAAGGAGATATACAAACACAGAGAGAAATTAACGCAGAGACACTTAAAGAAGAATGGGGTCTTTCCCTTGATGCAATGGAAAAGGGAGTAAAGCTTCAAGATGAAAGATTGAAAACAGGGAAAAAAGATTTTTATACTGATGTCTATGAAACGATAATAAAGTCTAATCCATCATTAAATGACCTTGTTGTTCAAAACGCACAACAAATAGGATTTAACAAAAGAGGTGAGGGAGGAACTCCTGACTACTATAATGAAGAGGATTTAATAGAATCCTATACGATGCTAACGGATAAGATGTACGATACAAGTCCTGAAATTCAACAAAAATATGCAACTTGGGATGAAGGTATGAGGGAGAATATTCCTCCCCTAGAGGCGATGTTAATAGGAGGAATCGATGATACTTTGGCGATGGACATTGGACCAAGATTTGTTGTGGAATTACTGGGACCGAGTCAAGATATAGAGTTGAAAAAAAGTTTAGTTCGTGCAGTTATTGAACGAGCTAATCCTGACGTTGATCCTGCTAATATAAAAGTAGGAACGTTTGCAGAACTTTCTCCAACATATAAAGGAAAAGATAAAGATAAATTAGCTTATAGAATTGGAGCAAAGGAAGTTCAGCCCGTTAATGTTCCTGGAATGGATACAAAAGACTTGGCGATGGTTTTTAGAGAAGCCCCGGGAGTTGTAATGAGTATTATAGGAGGATGGGCTGGAAGTCCGGGCGGTATTGCTGGAAGTGCATATGGAGCAGCAAAAATGGCTGCACTTGCAGAAGTAGTTACAAATTCAATAGGATTTGCATATTCCCTTCAAGCAAGTGATGGGGAGATTACTCCAGAAAAATTAGAAACTTTTATATATGATGCATTACAAGATGCTGCTTTAATCGCAGGATTAGAAGGATCATTCGGTATAATAATTCCAGGACTGGCACGAGTCATAAAAAGAACGGTAGCTTGGAAGAAATTGCCACCCAAATCAATGATAAAAGGATTTGATGAATGGAAAGCTGCGGGTGGAAAAGTTGACAATGAGAGTGTAGCTAAACTTAATAAAATGTTAAAACAGGAATTAGGGAAGAATGCCCCTCAAATAGATATTAGTATTCTTCAAGCCTTTAAAGGTGGGGCGTTACCAATCACTAAAAAAGCATTGTCATTACAATCAACTAAAGGAATTACCAAAGTGGAATTGGCTCAAACTAAAATTATTAAAGAAACATCTGACGCCTTTCAACAAATAATGCAAAAAACAGGTGCGGCAAAACATGGAGAAGCAATTACTGATGTACCAACCTTTACACAAAGCCCTAAACTTTTATTTGGAAGTGATATGATTACTGTCGCTAACAACATTACGAAAAAGCAGTTAGCACAATCTGATAGCTTATTTACAAATCCTTTTGACGAACTTAATATGATATTAAAACAGCTTGATAACGCAGGAACTAATCCTAAAGCAGTTTTTAATCCTAATCTGATTGGTAAAGCTGGAACTGAATTTTATATAGAAGCCATTGAAAAGGGAAATAAAGAAATCCTGGATCTCTTTACGAGTGCGGGAATAAAATTAGATGATCCATTAATTAAACCTGATCAATTTAGGTCTCAAGCTTATGCATTTTTAGGGGCATTAAGAAAAGGGTTTTTCAAAAATATGGATAAACCGCAAAGGGAAGCTCTTGAACAAATCATTAAGGACGTATCCGTCTTTACGAAAGGAACACCTGGTAAGGGAAAACTTAAAACATTTTCTTATAATGAACTTGATAGTTTATTAAATCAATTAAATGATATTATTGATAATCCAACTATGTATGGCGCACTCGCTAAAAAGAATAAAGCTGGAGTTTTGGCAGGAAAATTGCGTAAGGATATGTATAAAGGCATTGAAAGAGAATTTGCTAAAAAACTAGGATCGAAAGAAAAAGGACTTGAAGCTTTTACAAAATGGATGAATATTCGTTCTCAATTAAAAACAATGAATGAGTTTAGAAATGGTAAATTATTACAAAAAGTATTAAACGTTAATGAAGTAGGCGTTACTACAACGAGTGAAAATTTATGGCGTGGACTAATAGAATCACCATCTGGAAAAAAACAACTCATGCAAATCGCTCATTTATTCGATACACTTCCCCAATTAAGTGCTCAAAAATCAATTTTTAAAGAAGCTGTATTAGGGGACTTACATCGAATATTAAGGGGGGAGACAGGGGACTTACTAGAGCAATCAATTAAAAATAAAGATTTTAAAAAAGTTAATCAGCTATTTAGAACATGGATTGAAAAAAATGGAGATGTCGCCCAAAGATTTTTCGAGCCTAAGGAATGGGCAAATATTAAGAAGGGCGGCATAAAGGCAGTTGATCAATTAAAGAAATTTACTGAATCAAGAGCAAAATTAGTAGATTATTTAAAGGGATATTCCATCAAAATTAGTGCGTGGGATAATCAAGCAATTTACGATAACTTTAAAAAAAATCCTGACTTATTATCTAAATTTCTTAAAGACGGAGTTGATGGTAACTACTTCGATAAAAATACCATTAAGAATTTTAAAAAATATTCCGCAATGCGATTTAACGATTTAACGTTAAAGAACGCAGGGGAAGGGATATATCTTTATGATCCTAAATCTTTACGAAAAGAAGTAATAGAAAATAACGAATTTTATAGAACTGTTTTTGGGGAATCTTGGTTGAAAAACGCAGAAGAAGTTACTTCTTTTATGGATAAATATTATAGCCCTGCCATTATGGAAAGTATGACACAAAATGAGCCTATTAGACGGGCAGTTCAAAATATATTCTTAGGACAGCTTGATAGAAAAAGAACTTTTATTCGTGGCTTTATAAATTTATTAGGGATTCTTGATGCTAGGGATTTCGCAAGATTTCTTGATTATAAAACATTTAAAGAGGGGTATAAATGGGCGCATTTAAGTCCAACTTCAATGAACTTGTCCCAAGTTTTAGAGTCCTCTTCTTCTGGTTATTTCAGGGGCCATGATGAGGATCGTGCCCAAATGACATCTTCAGTAGCTAATGCTAGTGCTTCAGTAGCAGGAACAGCTGCACTGGGTGCACAGAGTTTATTTAATGTCGCAAAAGATGTAATAGGAGTAGGAGGGCCAGCTCCGTGAACGAATTAAATACACAACTGGCGGTGCATGAGGCGCAGGAAATGGAGAAGTGGAAACGCCAGAACGAAATTAATGAGAGTTTAAAAGAATTGGTCGAAAAGAATACTGAAGCGATAAACAGTTTGAATGTAACGATAGCGAACAGCAAGGGAACATTGAAAGCTTTAGGTATCATCAGTTTGATAGTAGGTATAATAATAGCTATATCAAACCTATCATGGCCGAAATAAGCAAGAGTAGACTAGGACGAGTAGCTGAACATTACGCAATCCAATGGCTGTTGAATCAAGGCCATCAAGTCTTTTATAACGTTCATCATACGGGGCCCATTGATTTAATCATATTAGAAGATGAGAAGCTCATTCCCATTGATGTCAAGACAGAAAGCCATAGAAAGAATAAGAATCTTAAAGAATATCAAACAAAAATTTTTAGAAGCCTTACGCAAAGGCAGAAAAAGCTTGGAGTTCGTATATTATATGTGGATATAAATAATAAATGTTACTGGGGTAAATCTGTTAAAGATGACTGAAGTATGGTATAAACTTCTAAACAAAGGAGGTTTCATATGAAGCTTTTAAAAGACCTTTGGGCACATCTAAAGGAATGGAGTGACTGGGGAATGAAAGACTGGATTAAAGCTGGTATCGTAACGATAGTTGTTCTGTTTATCTTATGGAAAATGACAGGCGGAGGAGCATAGTTACATGCTTCAATTCTTATTAAAACCTTTACTCGGCGTCGCCGGCGACGCCGTTAAGGGCTTTATTCAAACGAAAAAGGCGAAAGCGAAACAGAAAATAACAGAGATTAATGCCATTACAACTTTGCGTGAAAAGCAAATCGCAGGTGAAGTATCGTGGGAGGCGTCTGCTGTTGACCAAATGAAAGGGTCATGGAAGGATGAACTTATTTTAATCGTCCTATTGGTCCCTGCCGTTTTGGTGTTCGTGCCTGGAATGACGGAGCATGTGGAACGAGGTTTTATTGCATTACAGAAGCTTCCTGACTATTATAAGCATTTACTTTATATTGCCTGTAGCGCAAGTTTTGGCATAAAAGGAGTTGGATCAGCGGTTAAGTTCTTTCAGAAAAAATGATTAAGCCCGAAAATCTGGATAAGTGGAGAATATTCCCTCGCCTATTAATTACGTTATATGGCGTGGCTTTTTGGAGAACAACAGAGTGGTTTATGCAACTCCCTGATCCTACTAACGCCCAGTCAGCTTTTGTGTCAGTAGTCGTTGGTGCGGGAGCGGCGTGGTTTGGCTTATATGTTGGAGGAAGCAAACAAGCTTCAGTAAAAGTGGTGAATAAGGAATGAACCTAGAACAACGGATCAAGCAACATGAGGGCTTTAGAAATGCAGTATATGAAGACACTCTTGGAAAACGAACAGTAGGTTGGGGCCATTTATGCCGTGCTGATGAAACTTGGGAAGATGATATGGAATATTCTAAGGATGTTCTTCAGCATTATTTTGACATTGACTTTGATATTGCTATTGCTGGTGGTGATAAGTTGTGTGGTAATATGGGTTTGCCTGAGAGAATTGAAGAGGTGGTTATTGAGATGTGTTTCCAGTTGGGGGTAAACGGGGTTTCAAAATTTAAAAAAATGTTGAAAGCTCTGCAAGTTAAGAATTATCGAGTGGCTTCGATTGAGATGCTGGACTCCCGATGGGCGAAACAAACTCCCGAACGGGCTAAAGAATTAAGTGAAACTGTAAGGCGTGAAAATGAAAAAGTCTAATCCCGTAGCGAAAGAGTTAAGAACACCTAAATATAAGCAACGATCCATTAAAAGTAAAAAAGTTTATGATAGAAAAAATATGTCAAAAGCATGGGATGAGTATGCCAAAACGTTTATATTACAAAAACACTCTGATAAATTTGGGGGTTGGCTTATTTATTATGGACCTAAAGAAGAATGGATGACGGAAGTAAAAGATGAAAAAACTAATGTTTAGTATGGCAATAATTTCTGCTATGAATATAATGGGGTGTACTATATATGACGGTATGTCAATGAAACCCCATAAGACGAGTGTTACGACAACTTATGGACAAGACGAAGTGGATAAGGCGAATGATAACAAGGATCAAACGAAGGACTCAATGCAAATAACAGTTAAACAAGATTTTATATGGGAGGATAATTAATGAATATATTTAATAAAATTTTAGAAAATAAAGAGAAAAGTTTTCATAAAGAACAAAAAGAAAAAAATGAAGATGAACCAAAAGTTTGTCCAGCTTGTAACCAAGAGCCTTGCACTTGTGTAAGCGAATGTGAAAGTTGTGGAGCATAAATGAACGGAATGAAAATATCTTTTGCCATTGTGGCTTTTGTACTGGTGCAAGGTGTCGCAGTTATTTGGTATATTAGTAAGCTCGATTCAAAAGTGGATCAGATGTACAAGAACTTTCAGGAAGAAAACAGGAAAGATGTAATAGAGAATCAGGTCAAGATGAAACTGGATCTGGAAAATCTTATGCAGGATGTAAAGCAAATCAAGAAGGATTTAAGACAGGGTAACAAAAAAGACAAGGAGATCATGGATCAGCACAAGCAACTGTTCAATATGTTGAATAGCTCAACTGACATGATGCAGCAGAACCAGACCAAGGGCGGTTCCTATTCTTATGGTGACTGATGGACTGGTTTGACAAGACAAGCATAGCGATAGGAATTACAGTAGTAATAATATCTGTATTGGTGGTGGTGTAAATGGAAGTGGTATTGACAGTATATGTCATCTGGTTCATAGGTGGCGTGATAATTCAGATCGCAGGG
>Ga0080013_1003361_pt1 | contig 17040 bp, 22 predicted proteins | sample ETNvirenome_6_85_FD_69236 | JGI IMG/M metagenome (GOLD analysis project Ga0080013, IMG submission 69236) | Marine viral communities from the Pacific Ocean - ETNP_6_85 (SPADES assembly) (version 2) | ecosystem: Environmental > Aquatic > Marine > Oceanic | place: Pacific Ocean | collected 2013-06-19 | reverse complement strand
CTTCCATCCAATAACAGAAGCGAGGTAATCAAGAAACTCTATAGGACAACGTTCTATGTCGAACAAATCTTGCATGTTCTCCATAATCATCTCCAAGTCATAGAAAGCCCACGATGCAGCTTTCATAAACTTTGTATAAGGTCCTGAGGAATCGAACTTTGAGTAGATAAGACCGGAACCTTCTAAGGCTTCTAACGAGTTCCTCAGGAATGGAGAGTCTTCGTCTTCTTTATTAAGCCAAACAGAAAGAAGAGTTTTAATCCTATCAAGTTCTTGGATTCCAGAAGCATACCGCAAGGAAGAAACAGTGGCAGCCGAATCTTGAAAAACAGTAGGCAAATACCTATTAAAAGAGGTAACATCATCTCTATTGCGCCACAGGTATTCAAATAAACATTCAGCTCCTGTCTTCTCAGTAAATTCTCCCATCGGGGAGTACATGGCGCTCGTAACATAATCAACCAAAACTGCCGAAAGTTGGGTTGTAGCTGTGCTATGTGAATTAGTGTTGAGCATATACATCAACCCTAATCCATCAACTAAAGAAGTTATTACTTCCGCTGAAGTTGAGTAGTTATTACCTGGGTCAGCAGATGCACCTGATACAAACTCTGCTGTTGGATTATTGAGAACCGTCGCTGGCATAATCACCGAGGACAGATAATTTTTAAAATCATCTTCATTCCTGAAACTTCCAAAATCTTTATTAAATCTTGAAAGAACAGTTCGTTCAAAATCACGAGGGCTTACTCTAGTTAATTTATTTTCAGGAAGAAAGAAAGGCTTAATAGCACTTGTGGGATAAAGGGTCGTAAGTCCGGGAGTACTAGCTTTTACTACATTAAAAAACTCAGTGTATTCATTGGCGGCTAACAGATACTTTCCGAGCATCTGATAAGAAGTATCTTCTATCTTAGTTTGTTCTGCTTCTTGGGAATTGTATACATCTGGGAGAAGCTGGGTTATCCTCTCCACATAGTTGTACTTAAATACGTCTTCATTTCCTCGGTACGGCATTATACAAATTCAAAGTTTAGCTCAAAATTATTCAATTGAATAATCTCATTAAAGTTCACATAAATGTCCTGCTCATAGTTGGTAACTTTAAAGAACCTAATATCAGAGTTTTGCATAACAAAGTTTGCTAGTTCTGGGAATCTTAAAGGTTTTCCAAAATCCATACTATCGTAGGAAAGATATGAGGTAATCCTCTGGCTTACATCAGCCTTTACATTTTCTTGGACTGCTGCCTTAGTTTGGTCCAAGAAAACAGTTACTACTAAATCAACAGTTCTAACTAATCCATCCACGATTGTTAGTTCGTCTGTTATCATCTTAAACTCATTAAGGTAGTTTAACAGGTCTCCCTTAAACGCAAGAGACGCACGTTGTAGCTGTGTGTCCGTCGCTTTAGCCAAAGTATAAATATCAATCATATTTCCACCCGCCCCACTTTGACGGGCTACAGCTAAAGCTTTCCCTGTTTGTCCAGTAATCGAAGCGAAGCTATTTGCAATCGCAGTATAGTCTTCTCCGGTTACCGCTCTGTATTGCGTCTTGAAAAAGTAAGGAGCGTATTTCTTGGCGTGGGCTACCGTTTCGGCATTGGCACCGCCTGCTGCTACAGTTGTATTTGTTATGGTGCATTCCACACTTGTACTTCCATTCTTGGTTCCTTGTACTTGATTGCGGAGGGCTCCTTCTACTATGTCTCCCCGGTTTCCTCCTCCTGTTCTATAGTAAACTATAAAATCTTGTGCATTGGCAGGATTCTTTCCTCGGATATCATCCCCAAATAACAAGCTACAAGAGTAATCGTCATTGTAAATCTTTTCAAACACAGCATCAGTACTGCCAGACGCAAGACTTAAACTTTCTATCTCATTGTAAACTTCCTCTCCTGCGGAAACAAAAATACTTCCTTCAATTATTGAGGCTTTAGGAACCCTAATTCTCTTTTGGGTTTGGGCAGTAGAGAAAGTGCCTGCTAGAGATTGATATAGACCTTCTAATAAGGCTAAACCTCCAAAATACAAACCTTCCCAATAAGTATCGTAATCAAGCTGAAGGGCTCCTGCCTCAGCAACAGAAGCTTCGTCTATGCGCCCCGAAGCTTTGTTAACCTTGTATAATGTATATTGAAGTTGAGTTCCATCTCTTTGAGATGTAGCGGCTATTGTTCTTTGGGCACGAGGTATTTCTACAGTATCTCCAGTCGTAAAAGAAACTGTACTATCAGGAGTTAGGATAGCGGTTGCGTTACTAGCAATTGGTCCTTTCATTTTAACCCCAATCAATTCCAACAATTTTCTTAAATTTTCAGGTGTTTTTACCGTGCTTAAATAGGACTCATTAGCTAAGAAATCTGCTTTAAGAGAAAGTACAGACCCCAAGTAAGCGAACAATTCCATAAAGACCATTCCTAGGTCAGACTGCACAAAGTTATTATAATCGTCCGGGTATACAGCTTTTACATAGGAAATAAAGGAGTCTTTAAATTCATCAAAATCTCCTATCGAATAATCTACAAGCTGGCTCTTAGCATCCTCACTAATTTTACCAAGCTTCATAAAATCTGATTCTACGGTGCCGTCAAAGGCGGAGGAGTTATACCGTGTAGTGCCTGCGGTACTCGGAGGGATATAATTATTATTACTTACCATTATCTTATTATTACGTCAATAACTTCTTCCTCGAAAGGCGCAGCAGAAAAACTAACTAGTATAGAAACAAACAGTGAGTTAGAACCTGCATTGTTTCCTCCTTCTCCTTGAGTGACTGAGACATCTTTTACAATAATTCTAGGTGCGTAAACCCTCACAGCGTTTGTAACATCTGTCTTTAGCTCCTGGAGGAGCGTTCCTGTAATAGGCTCAAATAAAGCAGCCCGTAAATTTGTACCAAACGAAGGATACATTAAGCGTTCTCCTTTAGCTGTTAGAAGGAGTTGCCTCAGGTTTTGAAAAACAACCTCTTTATCCATACTCTTAGAAAAGAATCCACCATCTCCAGGAGAGAAAGGCAATGGAAACTTAAGTCCTATAATTCTATCTCTTCGTGAGGTAGTGATATAATCCAGATTATTGGCAAATAAGGTGTTACTCATATTAAGTTAAATTAATGTTTTGGAAGTACCCTCGCTGTGCGGTGAAGTTAGTAAGTACTTCTTCAGTATTTAGGGGTCTTCCATAAAGCTTAAAACTACCAACATATCCATCTAGTCCACTACGAGGAATATTTCTAGTAAGACCAGAATATGTTTCCCCTCCTAAGCCTGGAACATGCTGCCCTGTTATTCCTCCACTGGAGACATCAGCCGTTGTAGTAAAATATTTATCATTAGTATTAGCTCCTAAAAAGCCGAAAGGAGTGGTGTGAAATCCTACATTAGTCTCCACATCATAAGACCTAGGAGCAATATCTGTAAAGCCACCTCCGATAATCCACGGGGTTTGCATTGGAAGACCCGGAGCTAAAGTACTCCCTTCGTGAAGACTCTCAGTAAAATTATCCGCCCGAGAAATACTTGTCCTAACCCCTAGACTATTTTCGTATCCCTCTCCGGCATTCACAAAACTAGGAACATTTAGGGGTTGCGCTGAATTTAAGTAAAACGAATCAGAAATTGACGAGGTAGTAAGAATTTGTCCGTTAAAGTAGGTATGTACCACATCATTCTCATAATCAAAAGAAAGAGAAACATTAATAAAGTTATTATTAAGACTGCTTACAGAAACCCCAGAGGTCGAATCTATGGGCTTATCCCCTCTGTCCCATACATCAGCTTCAGTAAAAAGGTTTGTAGGAATCTTAATCCCTAGCTCTTTCATTGAAGTAGTTGGATTATAAGGATTAGTAGGTAGCCCTGCTATCGCAACACTAGGTCCAAACTCTCCGTCACTTTTATTTTGAGAAACAGTAGGTAAAATTACAAATTCCAAATCATTCATATTACTGTTCGTAGAAGCCATTGAATCTGTAGCATTATTTTTCTTATCCCTCCAACCTACGAATAACCCATGTACTTTCGACGGGTCTCTATCCCTGGAAACAACGCCACCAGGTAAAACTATATTTGGATTAGCTGTTACCGCATCTGTACTGTTCGCTGCTACGCCGGGTCCAGAGTTTTCACACCCAAAGGCGACCCTATACCTATGCCATCTTCTTAGTCCAGACCAAATATTAGGAATATGAGCCCAAAAGGAAATGGTAAATCCTTTCTCTCCATAAGTTAAGTTGTCTAATTTTTGAGTTTCTGTATTCAGTTGCCCATTTTCAATATTATTTTTTAACCTAACATAACTTCCTTTGGGGGAAGAAGAGTACCAAGGTTCTGGGTAAAACTGACCTCCTGGATTATAAGACGTCCCTCTTAGATAAGGAATAGAAAGACCAGAAGGGAATACATCTTCAGCAGTTCTCCCTACTAACTTACCATTTAAACTAGTATATGAACTTGCTTTATTATCTAAGTTATAGTTAAGAGACGATGGTGCTACTACATCTGATTGCAAAAAGTTATAACAAGTAATAAGAGAATCGGTAACAATACCATCATCCAAAGCCTTAATGAAAGGCTTTACACTGGAGACAGAATTAAAATTAGCGGCAGAGGCTTCCTCGATTGAGGAAAAAAGAATATGAAGCTGCAATCAAAGCCGGTGCAAACTTACCTGGAATTGCTAAATTAAAACAAAATGGACCTTATGTTTATGCGGCAAATAGGATCGCATCAATAGTGGCTGATGAAGCTGCTTTAGTGACAGCAAGTGGCTTGTTTGGGGTTCCTGGTCAAGAAGTAGGAAAAGCTATCCCGCAAGCTCGTGAAGCCCTGACTCAAGAGACTCCTTCCTCGGCCCCTGTTCCTACTTATTCTCCTGACCAACCACTTCCAGGCACCATGACCCGAGAAGAACTGTTAAACCTGTACAGAAGCAGTCCTTCTCAACAATATACAACTTCTCCTTTAAGAGCGGTGGAAGAGGCTAAACTTCGCGGTAAAAGTCCATATAACTAATTTCCAATGACCAGCTTATCCTGGAATTTTATGACGGCGTAGACCTTCACTCAGGCTGGGTGCATTGCAGTTACGTGGAAAACCGAAATCGCAAGAAGGCGCTTCGTTTTGATGGAAAGGTTTTTTCCAATGACCAGCTTATCCTGGAATTTTATGACGGCGTAGACCTTCACTCAGGCTGGGTGCATTGCAGTTACGTGGAAAACCGAAATCGCAAGAAGGCGCTTCGTTTTGATGGAAAGGTTTTTCAGCCTTTATCTTAATCTTTTCAACCTTTCTAACCATGGTGGTTGGTTATCCCTTACCCAAACATCGCCAACTATTTTAACCACCACACGCCAATATATTGTCTCAAGTGCTTGTCGCTCTAGCTGTGTAACTCGATTGCCAGAAATTTTCCATGCAGCCCCTATCTCACGATAAGTTTGTTTCAGCAACCAACGCCTGTTAATAATGTCTTTTTTTCGTTCATTTAAACCATAGCTGCTATACTTACTTGGAAGAATATTAAATTCGAGCGATCCGTTTTCCGAGGCGTTCAAAACGTGATTGAGGCCAGATCCGATACTTCTGCTATAACTTATACCACCGGCAGAAGAAAACAGTCGTGTAACATACTTTTCTGCTTTTTTACGTTGTTCAGGCGCTTTACATCCCTCTCGTATACTCGTTAAAACTCTTTCTTCAAACAGTTTGATTAGTTCATCAAGTCCTTCTTGCCTCATTTTTTCTGCCTCAGCCTGTTTTCTTGCCTGTCTTTCTTGCCTGATTTTTTTATTTGCTGCTTTTGTTTTTGCAGAACGGTATGCCTTTTGTTTTTTGCACTTCAAGTGCTCTATGGCTTCTGCTCTTTGTTTCTCCCACTTACTTATCAGCGCCAGTCTTGCTTCTGTATCACTGATTATACGCTTATCAATCATTTCGCATCTCCCCAATTCTTTCCGATCCCTATATCGACCCGAGAAGGAATGCGACGGCCAGGAACGCAACGCTCCATAGCCGCCTTAATTTCCGGCACCTGCTCACGACTCTCAATCGAAAAGCAAAGCTCGTCATGCACCGTGACCATGGGCAAATGACCAAGGTCCATGCACTTTCTCATGGCCATCTTCGTCTCGTCTGCAGAGCTGGCTTGAACAAGCCTGTTTAAACTTTTGTAAGTGAACGCAACGCGGTATCTTCGAGGATCGTATTCTTTCCAATTGGCGTCACGTTCTTCCATAGGTGTGTCCATGATGGCTCGCCAGTTTTGGTCAAGCGTATCCACATGAACAGGACTCTTGCTGGAGTCATAAACACGTAGTTCTCGCATGGGAAAGCGGCATTTACGGCCCTCCAACGTGCGTAACTCCTTTCGTTCGGAGGCTACCTGCGTGACGGCGCTCGCTAGAGCGCGAATAAACGGCACTTTTTCGTCATATTCGTCCCGGATCTCCCGCGCTTCCTCAAAAGAGACGCCCAGAACATTGCCAAGTTTGCCCAAACCCATTCCATACATAATGCCCAGATTGATGGTCTTGGCGAGAGAGCGTTCCACGTCTGCAAGATCGGCAACCATTTGGTGGAAGTCCAAATCGTCATTTTGATACTGCTCTACGATCTCAATCACTTTTTCGTTGTCGCGAGTGACAGGCGTCAGCGATGCGTAGTGCATAAGCCATCGCGGCTCCTGAGCACTGTAATCGAAACTAGCCCATTCGCAGCCTTCTTCCGGAAGGAATAGACCTCTAATCATTTCCTTGATTTCAGGATGGCGAGAAGGCATTTGTTGCAGATTCGGATGGCTCGACGAAAATCTCCCGGTCACCGTACCGCCGCCGTCAGAACGAAGCTGGTTGAACTCGCAATGGATCCGCCCCTCATACTGATGGTCAAGAATGGTGTCCACAAAAGTCGTGTTAGCCTTGTTGTATTCCCGTATCTCTAGGATCTTTTTAGCAACAGGATGCTTGTGCGCCTTGAGAAATGCCTTGGTGAAGCTGGGCGCCCCAGTCTTTCCTGTGCGTTCGTAGCCCAGTTTTAAGCTGTTAAAAGCGGTTGCCAGACTGGTCGCGTTCCACGGCTCAATGTCCACGCCAGTGTCGTCCTTGACCTCTTTCAGAAGCCTCTTTTCCTTACGTTCCAGCGTTTTCTTAACTTCTTCAGCCCTTTCCAAGTCCACGCGCACGCCTCGTTTCCGCATCTCAAACACCAACGGCAACAGGGAAAGCTCCAGCTCGAGGATCTTCTCGCAACCATCCTTGAGAAGCTTTTTGTGGAGAGCGTTCCATAACGAAAGGGTAAGCTTGGCATCCGTCTCTGCGTACAAGGCTACCCGAGCCGCGGGTAACTTCCACATCTCCGCCTTAGCATCGACCCCATGCTGGCTGGCAGCGCGACGTAAGTCTGCTTCCTGCTTGCGTTCTCCCAGGTAAGCTGCCCCCAGCGCATTCAACGAATAACTCATGCGGTTCTCGTCAAGCAACGGCGCCGCAATCATCGTGTCTAAAATAGGACCCTTGACCTCAATACCCTCCGTCAGCAGCCATCCGAGATCGTACTGAGCATTGTGGTACACGGTGGTGATGCCATCCTTTAGCTGGTCCTTCAGCCACCGTAGCACCGTACCTTTGGCCATGTTCCCGCGCCCTTCATGGGCAATTGGCAAGTAGGCGCTCCAATCGGCTACCGCTACTGCGATCCCGATCAACTGCCCACTGCCCGTGGCCCATCCCGGCCCCCGTGAGGTCAGGTAAGGGTCTCGAGTCTCCACGTCTATGGCCATGATCTTCTCTGCCGACAAGTCAGGTAGCTCTTCTGGAGGAGTCCATGTAGTTTCGTCAAATAGGTCCTCTTGGACACTCATAAGGAGTAATACTCAGAAATAGAAGGTTCCATAATATGCAGAGAGCGTTTGGCACGGGTAACCGCCACATAGTACACGCGATGCTCCGTGTTTGGATCCGTCTGGTACTTGCGATAAGCAGCTCTGGATAAATCAGGAATAACTACGACGTTATCGCATTCACCCCCCTTCATAGAGTGGATGGTGGAAATCGTTATGCGTGGGTTTTTTACGTTATCTCCACGCTTCAATGCACTCAAAATATAGGTTCGGTTGAAATCATCAATTTTTCCGAGTGCCTGGTGCCAACGCATATTCTCATTGGCTAGAAGGCCCAACGATTTTTTGGCCGTCTCCATGTTGATAGGCGTTTCTTCGTCGAACTCTCGCATTTTCTGGGACTTAGGTCCAAAGCCGCGGGTGATTTCCTTCTCAATATCCATAAACAAATAAATGTTTCTAAGCTCTGAAATAAAGAGTTCATCCCCTTTGCACAGTCGCTCCCAATCGAGGATGGCCTCGTACATTTTTGTGGGGATGCTGGGCTTTCCAAAGCGACTGTAAATCCAGCCGTCCTCTTTCAGTACATTCGCATAGGTGCTGGCGATCCGGTTGGTTCTCGCCATGATGCACCAGTTGCCTTCTTCCAATGGAACGTCCCAAATGTCTTGATGGCTCTGGACAAAGCCGTCTTCAGACGTGGGCATCCAGTCTTTATGCTCACGTCCCGCTATGCGTGACGCAATGTTGCATGCCTCGCGCCAAGGTTCTTTTGGAACCCGGTACGATTGACTCAATACTTCTTTTTCCTTGGTGGCGGCCATAAAAGCCTCTACATCGGCACCCTGAAAACCCATGATTGCTTGGTCATCATCACCCGTGAACACTTGTATGTGTGGCGTGTCTCTTAAAATGTCTACCATTTTCCATTGGAGCGTGGACAAGTCCTGAGCCTCGTCTACAAACAAAGCCTTAATGTCCAGCGGCACCTGTCGTTCGACAAAGGTTTCGATCATGTCCGCAAAATCAATCTTTCCATTAACCCGCTTGTAATCCTCATAAGCGTCCACCAGCCGTCGAAGTTCTGACCAATGCAAATGGTGAGAGCCATGTTTTTGGTAGGCATCCTCTAGGGAAAGCATCTGACTTCGCCCCAGGTGATACAACCCTAAATAATAGTCGCCTTCGGCTTGACCCAGTTGGTCAAAATCTGTCTCAATATCACTGCTTTTCTGGCGCCCGAACGCAATCCCAATTTCGTCCCCTATGAGTTTAAGATCCTTACCACTCATCACCTCCGCTGACTTATAGCCGCCGGCAAGAAACGCCATCGAGTGGAGCGTCCGGAAATAAGGGAGCATGTCTTCCTCGAGACCCCAGTCATTGCAGACACGGTTCTTGCTCTCCGTGGCCGCTTTGCGTGTAAAAGACACGCAAGCGATTCGGTCTGGGTCGATCCCATCCTCAATGCAGTTGCGGATCAAGTTGGAGTTGGTCTGCGTCTTGCCGCAGCCAGGAGGTCCAAGGATTGTTTTGATCATGGGGCTTCCCACTTTACAGACAGATTCATATTTAAAAAGCCTTTTTGGCGCGTTCTGTCACCTCAAAAAGGTACATCGTCATCTTTTTCAAACGTCACATCTGGTAATTCCACGTCTCCACGCTGGATTTTAGGAATAAACCAAACACGGACCTTGGTCCATTCCCCTTTGTTATCCTTGAATTTGTACTCCTTTCTGGCGTCTTCTCCGCTGTTCATTTCCTTGAGGCGCTCTGTGATTTGACCACGGGTGTACTGGGTAAACCCGTTGCGTTTCAGAAAGTCCTGCAGCGATCCTAATTTGAAGAAGGTGAAATCCCCGTCTGTCCACGGCTTGCCTGTCAAAAGCTCCTCTTCGCTTCGAGCCTGCAGTCGCCCCGTGCAGAAAGTTTCCAACAATTCGTTGAACTGACCTTTGCGAGTCAGTTCTTCAGGCACCGTAATGCGTGTCGCGTTGTCCATTAAACTGTCAACCAGATCACGCCACTCCGCGTCCTTCATGCGGGCTGGCATCTTGAAAATCTGGTCCATGCATGCTCGCTGGAATTCGATCTGGATCTGGAGTTGCTTGGTCCCAATCTCCAAACGAGAACCGTCTACATCCATGAACCATACGGGCGGCTCGCTTTCCACTACCGTGAGGCCCCCGAGTGCCGGAAACGCCTGGTTTCGACTGATCCCAAACTTTCGTGAACGGCAGAGGGAGCGGTTGCAGTGAGACTGAAGCGGCTCCGTCTTGCACTGGTAATGATACTCTTTGCTTTTTAACTGTGCCTGCAGCGTAGCGACTTCCTTCGCCGGCAACGCGGGGTTGGAGTGGTCTTGATTGTGCCTCTCCATGGCAATTTCCCAAGTGTCCGGAAACGCCTTTTTCAGATAGGTCCCCACGTTGAACATGACGATGTTGCGACCACCTTCCGGAATGCCAAATTCTGAAAGTTGTTGCAGGCACGGCGGACCATTCGGCAACAGGTCATCGTTGTTGCTGAGCTTAAACTCCCGCAATTGCTCTAGAGACATTTTGGCGCTGTCCGCAAGCTCCAGAAATTCTTCGAGCGTCAGGCTGTCGCCATCCTCTTTAAGAGCGTAGCGGGTAGTGTGCTTTTCATTGAAATAAGGCAGATTCAAAAAGTTCCCTAAATCCCCGCGCTCTGCCAAAATTTCCTCTTGCTTAGGGAAAATCTCACAGTCGCCACAACCCAAGGCGGAGGCGAACTCGGATAATTTGTCACGCACTTCGACCGCGGCGACACTTTCTGATAGAAAAAGATAGAGGTGAGCACCTCCAGATTTCGACCGGCACATGACTAACGGCAGCTTTAGCCGCCCAACCTTTCGCTTCAAAATAACCAGGTCAAGATTATAGTCGTCGATGTCCAACGCGCCGAAACGGCAGCAACTGGCCTCATCGATAGGGATGCTGGCAATACCCATTTTGCCGTCGAAATGCTGCTGAACGAGGTCTTCTGTCAACGGCTCACGGACGGTGCGGTACTTCGCCTCTTGTTTCCCGTGCCGTTGGGAGTTCAGAACTTTGGTTTGGCCGTGACCGTTCTCACACCCGGAAAACAAGGCGAGAAAATGCGTAGTAGAGGAGACAGCCATAAAAAGCCCCCCCCGCCGAAGCGGGGGGAAAGACCTATTTAGAACGGCAGGTTTTCGTCAGAATCGGCCAGCGCCTCTGGTGGAGGAGGTGCTAACTGAAGTTCTCCGGTCGAAACACTTTTATGGAAATCCTTGCATTCCAAATAGGCGTCTAACCCGGCGATGTCGCCTTCGACGCTAACGTTCCACGAGTACCAGCTACCTTTGTCGTTACCGTCTTCAACGCTTTTCAGGCGATAGGTTTTGGCGAAACTGGGCAACGTTTTACCGTTGCGTTTTTGCATCGTCATCATGCTCATCCAGACCCGAGACCGCTTCAACTGGGTCTTCTTCATGTCGATGATGGCGCTTTCCAAAGTGCCATCTTCATGGACGAGCTTGACATAGTGCTGGGCCGTGCGGACCAACTCGTTGCCGTTCTCAAGCAACTCCATGCCCGTATCCTTGTCGCGTACCGCGGTACGGACCTCGTTGCTGGCGGCGCTGAGTTCGCCAATGAAACCACCGCCTTGGGTACGCGGCACAAATTCCAAAAACTTCATTTGGAAGTAAGTGGGAATGACGACCACACCCTGGTCGCCCCAGCAGGTGCGGGTGACGGTGTTGAAGATGTTGCCTTGGGCAGCTCCCTCAATAAACTCGCCGTCGCTCTTTTTAATCTGTGGACTTAGGGCCTGGATGATCCGCAAAAAAGGAATCTGCAAGTTAGTCGCAGTAACCTCTTCAAATCCCAGATTCATGTCCTCTTCAAAAGCTTTTTCAAGCTCTGTGAGTCCTTTTCCGTTTGTCTTAGCCATCATTTCGCTCCTTTAATCTTCGCTATTGTTCCAAGGTATGTGTTAAAAATTTCACCGTCGATCTTATGACCGTTCTCCATGTCTTCGCGGATAAGCTTTTTCAGCGTTTGCGGTTCGACCCAGACTCGGCTTGTGGTTTGATGTCCTCTATCATCCAAATCCTGCTGCAACTGCTGCGCCTTCTCGTCTTCGTTAATTCCAAAAGAGACCTGAACTTCGTTTTTGATGAAGTCAGAAAACCCCTGGTCACGAAGATGGTTGAGCGCGACAGCCTTCTCGGCTGGATCCTTTGGCATCCGCGCACTGACAAAAGTAGAGAGCGTTACGGAGTTCCCGTCCACTTCCACTTTCTGCATCCCCATCTCATTCATACGTCCGGGGATGAGATCGAAGACCAGCTTGTCACGGTCGTTCTTGAGCCTTTTAAGCTCATCCTCCTTCACGGAAATTTGCGCCTCAACTTGGCCGGCGCCGCGAATGAGATCGGAAAGCTCTGTTCCCGCTTCCGTTGTTACTCCGTCAAATGCCCCTGCATCCGCTGTCACTTGTTCCCATAACTTGTCTTCATTTGTTTCCATGAAACGTGTCCTCGTCAGGTTGTGGTAGGTTATCAATTCCGCCGCGCACCTGGATTTTGACTGGATAGTATATGCGCTCGAACTTGTCCCACTTGAGTAGATTTATGCGACCATTATTAATGTCCGCAGCCACAGCAAAAGCCACGCCGATGATGGCTGGGTCGCCCATGGGCAATAACCAATCGTCGTCGTTGAAGTGCTGAAGGCGTCGCTTGATGTGTGCGACAACACGGCCAGGAGACAGATGGATCTGCTCCTGCGGCGAAGTCAGCGGAGCCAACTCGCCATATTCCCGCGCTGACAATATGTCCATGCGCGGGTTTTCTTGTGTCACGTATACAGTCATCTTTAATCCCTTCTCAAGTCTCGAAGCCACTCTACTAAATTTAGTCAGGAGGCGCAAGCATCACATGAACGTATTAATGAAACGCGTTTCAAAACATGTTATGCTCAAATGCATCCAAATATTGCGTAACATCATTGAATATCATGGCGTATTCATTTCAAACAACACCCTATGCACATCAGAAGGAGGTTCTTGAATCCTCCTGGAACGAAACCGTGTGGGCCTATTTTCTCGAAATGGGAACGGGCAAATCCAAGATTTGCATCGATAACGCCGCGATTTTATTCGAGCGCGGACAGATCGATACGCTGGTTGTGATCGCACCTAAAGGCGTCTATCGCAACTGGGCGCGGATCGAAGTGCCAGAGCATTTACCAGAGCGCATTGAGCGCGACCTTGCCGTTTGGCGACCTAGCCCTACCAAAGCCGAAAAGAAGGCGCTGACGGACCTCCTAGAGCCGTCTGAGGCACTTAAGATTTTGATCATGAATGTTGAGGCACTCTCCACGGCCAAAGGGCAACGCTTTCTCGAAGCCCTGCTCAAGGCTACCACCGCGATGTTAGCGGTCGATGAGTCCACGACGATCAAAAGTCCAAAAGCGCGGCGTACCAAAACGCTACTGAAACTCGGCGCCCTGGCTCGCTACCGCCGGATCCTAACCGGCTTCCCGGTAACACAAAGTCCGATGGACTTGTGGGCGCAGGCTCGTTTCCTGGACAAACGGCTACTCGGCGACTGTGGCGACAACTACTACCAGTTCCAATACCGCTACGCGGTTATGAAAAAACGCACGATGGGCAGTCATACGTTCAACCAAGTCGTTGGCTACCGGAACCTTGATACATTGTCTGAACTCATTGGGAAGTTCTCCTCGAGGATACTGAAAGAGGAGTGCCTTGACCTGCCACCGAAAGTTTACCTGCGGCGAAATGTCACCCTGACCGATGACCAAGAGCGGATTTACATGCAGCTCAAAGAGTATGCGCTCGCGCATTTGGATGACGACGAGTTTATGACGACGCCGAACGTCCTGACCCAGCTGCTCCGCATGCAGCAGGTCTTGTCCGGTCACACAATGTCAAGCGAAGGCAACCTCTTCGAGATTAAAGACAACCGGCTGAGCGAACTGCAGAACTGCCTGGACGAAATGGATGGCAAAACTATCATCTGGTCCAGGTTCCGCTATGACGTGAAAAGGATCACCGAAGCACTCAGCAATGACCATGGGCCAGAAGCCGTGGTTTCCTATTTCGGCGACACGTCAGATGACGAACGGACCCAAGCCATTGAGAGTTTTCAAAACGGAGAAGCCCGGTTTTTCGTGGGCAACCCGCAAACCGGCGGCATGGGCATTACTCTGACCGCCGCTCAAAACGTGATTTATTTTGCTAATTCGTTTGACCTGGCGATCCGCACACAGAGCGAAGATCGCGCTCACCGCATTGGTCAAGAAAAATCCGTGACGTATGTAGACTTGATTGCTGAAGGGACTATCGACGAGAAGATCGTGACGGCCCTTCGTTCGAAAATGGACATCGCTACAAAGGTGATGGGAGAAGACATCAAACAATGGTTATAGGAGATTGACATGACCGACATCAAGAAATACCGCAGTGTAGCGGTTCCAGTTCCTACCTGGGAAATGCTGTGGGAAATCGCCCAGCGTAATCACCGCTCGCCGGCCCAGCAAATTGCATGGCTTGTGGATTTAGCTCACCGCACTCCCACGGACGGTGATATAGTCAAAATGTTCACAGCTCTGAAGGAAAGCGCATGAATGATCCATTAGCCAATTTTCACAACACCATGGCCGGTTTACTCGAGTTGGAAGAAGACTTGTCGCCCATCGTCAAAATCGTGGTCCTATTGAGAGTCACGATTGAGTACGGTTTGCAATATTTGGGGGTCGCGAGCCTTATACACATTTTATCTGTCATGACAGAAGCTGCCGCAGAGTTTTCCGAAGACGACCCGACTATGCACTATGAGAAACTTTTCGATGAGATAGAAGAGATGAGTCAGTCCATTCATTAATGGAAGAAGAGTTCTTATTTGCGGACGGCTTTGACAACGCTGTGATGGGTATTGCAAGCAGGGCTGGTCAGCCAGATGTGGTGGCCTATGATTATAAAAGGTGCGTTCAAATCCTGATGGAACGTGACGACATGACTGAAGAAGAGGCTTTCGAGTACATGGAGTTTAATGTCGTAGGTGCGTTTGTTGGAGAAAAGACGCCTGTTTTTATAACGTTTTTGCCGGTTGCAGACTTCGAGTAGCCAACTCCTTCTTGGTAAGCTGGACACAATCAAAAATAACGTCGTAGGCTTCCTTTGCAGTGCTCATCTTCTCGGCTTCCGCGACAACGATGTTAGATTCAGTATCAATGACCATGGCATACCATTCAGTCCCATTGCCAGACGAGAATCGCTTCATAAAAGTTACTTCTAGTTTCATCTTCTTTCTATCTCCAGGTTCTCAACGGGTGCTGATAAGCGACACAATAAGCATGCTCGTCGTCATGGCCTTCAGGCCGGCTGCAAAAGAACATAGGTCCGCGGTCTCCGCACGGAAGTAGTTCCGCCTCTTTGTCCAAGGACTCAGGGTTGCAGTACTCGCAACCCCAAGCCTCCGGGGGGTCTAATGGTCGTTCAATCATTTTTTTGATGACGCTCCTGTGTTTCCCTCGGCGTTTCCATCGCTGCGCCCCGATGAGCTTTTTGTTTCAATCGTTTCAGCATTTTTTTATGATGCGGGTTCCAAGTACTTTGTAGTGATTCGTCTTCAACTAAAATTTCAACAGCTAAAATAATTTCCAGCAGCGTCCGACACTCCATAATGGTTAAAGACTGGTCTGTAATTAAATCTTCTTTAGGAGCGGTGTAATCGTTTCTTAACCAAGACATTTTTGAAGTATTGGTCATTTCAATGGTTCGTTAAGAATACGGCGCGGGAAAAACCCCTGGGAATGACGCGCCGACTGATGCGCGGCGCCTTCTTCCCGTAGACCTTACGCTTGGGTGATACCGACATCTCTGCCGGCATTTTAAAATCGTGACCCGTCCACAGGCAGATTTTGCGACGATACGCATCCCGCGGCGGCAGAAAATCCGGCCAATGTGGATGCACGTCGTCGTCCGGCAAGTATGCCCCAAACTGAAACGGCTCGAAGACATGATCCGGTTCGCGCCAAAGCTGGCTCAACATGCCTACCGGGTTCTCTATGTAAAACGGCACATTGCCCAGGGCTTCCGCGGCGCACCAGCACTCCTTGGCGGCGTCCACCGCCTTGAGCTGGAAGTCCGGATCGGCAACAGATTTTTGCCGCCACCACCGCGCACCCCCCGTAGACAACGCCTCGCCTGGTGGAAACGCCATCAGAAACGCGGTTTTGTCTCTATGCCGCGATATTAAACGGGATAGGTCGTCCTCCAGTTGCACAAAAGAGATAGAGCCGGCCCCATAAGGGACCGGCTCCGAGTCGTGAAATGCATGACGATGCTGAGGATGGTAGGCGAAGCACTCAAAACCTTCCGCGGCCCACGGGATCAGGCCATCGCCAGTTTTGTCGTGCAGGGAGATAACCTGGCTCAAAACTGCGGTTCCTGCTCCGGGAAGTCGATCACCTCTGCAGCGAACGGATGCACGAGCGTCTGCACTTCCCGGCTCACGAGGTCGATGAGCAGCGCGATGTCGCGGTCCTCCATATCCACATCCCTGAAAGTAGCCAGGGCCTCTTCGCGGGTGTAAAAGGTATGATTCAGCGTATCCGGCCCGTTGTATTGCCGGCACACTAAAATCCAGTTCTTCTTGTTGATCCAATTTTCTTTCATCATTTTGTGTCTCCCTTTCCTTCTGAGGATGCGTATCCTCGCATGTTAAGTGATATGCGTCAACATCCGAATATCACTGTTTCAGCGTAATTGAGCGCGCCACAATACCACCCTACGTAATAAGCCCCGACAAGGACTGCAATTAGCCCGATCAAAGTCCACGCCGCCTCGGTGATCGTCATAATGACGGGCGGGTGATGTTCAGCCATCAAATGGAGCTGCCTTGTTTTCGAGCGAACATTAAAAGTGTGGCATAAACGTCTTTAATTTTCGATTTATTGTCAAAAACGCCAATCAAACCAATCCCCGATTTGATCCGCTGCTGACTCACTATTGTACTCCCAAACATCGCATCGACGCAGCCCGGTTTGTCGCTTTCGAAGACGGCAATAGGACTGTTTTTCGGAGCTTCCGTGATTCTGTCTAGTGTCATTTTCGGCGTCATGTTACTCATAATATTCTCCCTTGCTGGAGGAAATGAAAAACCTTAAAATAGGTG
>Ga0080013_1003360_pt1 | contig 17041 bp, 31 predicted proteins | sample ETNvirenome_6_85_FD_69236 | JGI IMG/M metagenome (GOLD analysis project Ga0080013, IMG submission 69236) | Marine viral communities from the Pacific Ocean - ETNP_6_85 (SPADES assembly) (version 2) | ecosystem: Environmental > Aquatic > Marine > Oceanic | place: Pacific Ocean | collected 2013-06-19 | reverse complement strand
GTGCTTGCCGTGCTGGAGCATCAGCGACATCGACGCGAGACCGGCGCACAGCTCGACGAACAAGGGCGGGCGGGTCACTCCCCCGCATCCCGCAGCGCCGACCGCCACACGAACGTCGCCACGGCCTCCCCCGCGTCAGCCGCGAGGGCTTCGAGGCGGTCGAGCTCGTCGTCCGTGAACCGGACCGTGACGCCGTTGCGGCGCTTCTCTGCGGGCGGCTTCGGGGGGCGACCGGGGCCGCGCTTGAGGGGCTCGGTGTCGTCGTGGGTCATCGGGCCTGCTCCAGGGCGCGGATGCACGCCTCGCTCTCCAGCACATCCCGCATCAGGTCCTGCATCCGCTCAGCGTCGCCAACCAGGGCCCCCAGGACCGCGCGCGTTTCGGCGTCGTCCATTTCGCCCGTGTCGCCAATGAACCTGACCATGCTGGCGAACAGGTTCCGCGCGTCATCAAGGCGGCGCTTTCTCGTCTCGTCGTGCATGCGCAAAATGATCTCGTGGTTCGTCATCGTCTCATCCTCCTCGCATCCGTCGCGGATACACCCTACCGGCTCGACCCCGGGCGACCGGGGGAGCCTGTGGCGGGGCTACGCGGGGGCAGGCCGCCTACCGCGCGAGGCGGCGGCCGTTCAGATTCTCGTGAGCGTCCCACGCTGCGGCATCGGCCTGATCGGCGCGAGTGCGAGCGGCGTGGGCGGCTCGCATGGCGTCGTAGGTGGCCTGAGAGGGGGCCGCGTCGTAGGCAGCACGAGCGGCGGTGAAGTTGTTGTGGGCCTGCTGGGGGGTTGCGTTGCTCATTTTCTTTTTCCTCCCTGCCCGGTTCCGCCCGGCCAGTGATTAATTTATAGACGCGGGAAACCCGAGCGCCCGGGGGAGTCTGTGGCGGGGCTAGAAGCCCAGGCCGGGGCCACGGTCCGTCACCTTGACCGGCGAGTTGTTCAACCCGGTGGCGGCGGCCCAGGCCCGGTTGGCGGGGGAGTCCCCGTCGCACCACTGGCCCTGTGCGACCACGACAACGTCGCCGTCGTCCAGAAGCCGGGCCAGCTCCCAGCCGGTCCCGACCGACGCGAGCGAGAAGTTGCCCGAGCGGGCGATGGGGGCGAAAGAGGCGGCGAGGTCGGTGGCGAAGCTCATTTTCTTTTTCCTCCAGGCCGCTCCCTTGCGGCCACTGCTGATTTATAGACGCGGGAAAACCGAGCGTCCAGCGGAGAATGCGGTTTCTCGAAACTTTCTTTACGGGGGATGGCGACGTCTAGCGAATGCGCGCGCCCAGCGTGCCCCTGGTCCTGCTGTCTAGTGGCTCCACCGCGATGTAGCGGAACGCGTCCAGCGCGTCTTTGACGTCCGACCCGCGGCCCGTCTTCTCGCCCTTCCAGTGCCGCATGCCCTGAACCAGCCGCGCGCACCGCTCATGCACCCGCAGGCGCCAATCTGCTAGCGCGTAGTTCAAGGTCCGCGCCCCCGCCAGGACCGACCCCGGGCCCTTCCTCGCGGACTCGATGCGCAGCGGGATGTGTCCGGCCCGGATAGCGTGCTCCGGCACCCCAGACGCACGGGCGAGGGCCTCCCCCATCAGGCGGTTGATGCTCGTAAGCGCGCTCTTGCCCGCTGAGTTCACGTCCCCCCGGGCGACGTCCACAGCAGCCAGCGGGATACCGTGCCGGTCCAGCATCGCGAGCACTGCGATAGCGTCCTGCTCGACGGTGGTCCTGCCCTGTGACTCGTACTCATCCACAGCCCAGACGCGGTGTTGTCCAGGGTCAATCACCACCAGCTCGCAGACGGTACCCATGCTGCGCTCTGCCCAGTCGAACCCGAGGCCGATGGTCAGCTTGCGGTTCGGGATGAGGTCGTCAGCGTCGGTGAAGATGTGGTCATCCGTCCACGCGCTCAAGAGACGGTCGGGTGAGACGCCTTCCCACTCCCCGAAGAACCGCTGGGGCCGTTCCGACTCCAGGTATCCCAGGCGGATGCTCTCTAGCTCCTCCCGCGTCTTTCCCGTGTTCTCTGGCGTGGGCGCGATGTACGTCTCTGAATACGTCCCGTCATCGACCTTGCTGCGGATGTGGCTGGCGGGACGGCCGATGGGCGTGAGCGTCTGGTAGATGTCCCCGTCCCGCTCCACTGCGCGCGCTGTGGCCTCCCCCATAACGTCGGGGGGCTGAGGCTCATCCAGCCACACGAGGTGCTTTGTCCCGCCTGCGATACTCATCGTCCCGCCCTTGCTGGTGGCGATGACGAGGTTGGACCCGTTGTCGAACAGCATCATGCGAGTCCCCCCGACCGTGAACCCATGGTCGAGGCTGTACTTGCAGCGCGCATGCAATGTCCCCTTCGGGCATAGCGCGTACAGGCTGCGCTCAATCTCCTTGACGCTCTTATCGCTGTACGGGACCAACAGCCCGTCTACAGGGCCCTCGGGGGTCTCGCGGTGTGGGTGCCGATGCAGAGCCCACCACAGCCACTCGGCAGAGCCGCAGAAAGACTTACCTGCAATCTGGTTCGGGCCGCGGACTAGACGTCGGTTCGACGGGTCCTTGTGGAACGCAAGTTGTCCAGGTCGGGGGACGTAGAACGCCAGCGGGTCCGCAAGCGCGCGCCTCAGTAGCCGGCGTTCGTCGGGGGTGTAACCGTCAGTCAACGGGGGGGCGGGGCAGGGACGAACGCCAAGCCGACCCCGAGCACGAGCCCGTGTTCTTCGTCGCGGTCCCACTCGGAAACGCGGTAGAGCCATCCCCCAGGAACGGGGATACGTGTCAGCCTGCTCGTCTCGCCGTCCGGCATCCCGTCCTCTACGGTCTCCCACGCGGCGACGTCTTCGGGCTGCTCCGTGTAGTCCTGGCATGTACACACCAACACGTCCGGCCCATGGTCCTCGTGGCACTGCCGCGGCGGACCCTGCGGCGTCCACTTCATGTACTCACTCACGCCGCCCCCATCATCTTCCGTGCCGCAGCCACCTCAGCAGCGGTCAGCGGCTCGTGTGCGTCACTGCCCACACCGACGCGGGCTTGGTGCTGCTCCAGCAGAAACTTCGTAGCCGCAACCACTTCGCCGAGGCGGTGGTTGTCCGGGTTCGCCATCATTTCCAGAATCGTGTCCAGGCCCGCCCCTACGCCTTCCTCAATCTTCTGCGCGATGGTCAGCTCTGTGCGGGCTGCGACGTCCCTCGCTGCGACCATGTCTGGGTGGTCGGGCACGGGCGCGACACCGAGCGCGGGACCGATGCGCTTGTACTCATCCGACGCGCGCAGCCGGTAGAAGGTGCCCTTGCTGATGTCGAGGGCTTCCATGACGGCTTCACGACTAGCCCCGCCCATCAGCATCTGAGCCATGCGTACTAGGCGCTGTTGGTGCTCTTGTCTCACGAGTCTCACCTTGCCTCAAAGTGTCTCACTTCGGCAACGATTAGCCGGGCGCGTGGCGGGTTCGATGGCGTCCCAGATTCGGCCCCTAATTCAAGGGTTACTACGTAACCCCACTACGTACCCCCACTCCCTTGGGCTCCGATGGGGCCGTCCCCCTCCAGCAAGCGCACCACCTCCCCCGCCTCTGACTCCCACAGACACTCAAACACGAGCCCGAGCGCTTCGGCCCATGCGTCTTCGCTGATGTGCTCCGGCCGTTCCTCAGCCTCTAGGCGTCGCTCGATGGCTGCGGTGTGGGCCCTGAGTGCGGCTGCGATGGTCAGGGGGTCACTCGGCATCGGTCGCCTCCATCGCCAGGGTGAGGGCTTCGGGGATGGAGGCGTGGATGATCTGGGGCGCATGACCACCGAAACCCCTGCGCTGCTCGCTTGTTCCAGTCCATATTCACATCCCTTTCAGTGCATCCAACACGGCCGCGAACCGCGGCCGATCAATCCTCCAGGACTCAACCCTCTGCACAGCATCCCACGCGCTCGAGTGGTCCGCCCACCCGAGCTCAGCGGCTATGTCCGAGTACGCGAAACCCTGCTCGCGCAGCAGCCATGCGTTGACCTTGCGGGCGAGTTTCGGCGCTCCTGGGAAGGCGTCGGCAGTCATTCCTTCTCCAGCCATTCGACGACCTCAGTTCCCGCAGCCCGCAGCGACGCCACGTCCCAAGACCCTTTCCCGTACCCCTTCGCGAGGACGGAGAGCACCCTGCGCATATTTTGGCGTACGTCCTCCGCGGAGTTCTCGCCGCGGTAGAAATGCACGTCCTGGACCTGCGACGAGGACCCGATCAGAAAGCGGTCCCATCGTCCGGCTGTAACCGGCGCAATGGCGACGAACGGGGACACCGTGCGAGTGGTGTGGTTGACCGTCCACGCGATCGCAATCGCGCCGCCGTCGTCCTGCTGTTCCTTGATGTCACGCCAGCGCGGGTCGCTCTCCACTTCTGCGCGTGCCTTTTCGAGGGCTTCCGCGACTGCCTGAGCCTCTTCAGCCCGCGTCTGGTTGCCTGTGCGGTATTCGTTGAGTCGCCCCAGCACGAACGCCGGAGCCGCCTTGTCCGGATCGCTATCCATAGTTCACATCCTTCCGGTGTCCGTAGTGGTCCAATTCGTGCCACTGCTCATCCGCATCCTGTGGCGGGTCGCAGATCCACCCGTTGCCCTGGCTCCAGTGCAGCTCTGCCTTGCCTGTGCCGCCGTTGCGCTGCCTGCTGACGTTCAGCTCGTAAGCCTTCGGGTCTGCCGTCTCGTCGTTCACTGCGGGTCGGTAGACGAACAAGATCGCGTCCGCGTCCTGCTCGATCTGCCCGGAGTCTCTGAGGTCGGTCGGCTGCGGGCGCTGGTTCGTGCGGCTGGCGTATTGGCGGTTGAGCTGTGACAGCAGCACGATCGGCACATCTAGTGCTTTGGCGGCTCGCTTGAACGCCGAGCAGGCGGCGCCCACTGCCAGGGTCCGGTTCTCGCCGGACGGCAGTTTCAGGAGCTGCAAGTAGTCGACGAAGATGATGCGCGCTCCGTGCCTGCGCACGAACGTCTGACAGGCCCGCAGCACGGCAGACAGACTCAGGGACGCGCAGTCAACGCGCACGGCGCCACGGGGGACGCTGTCGCCCACGCGATGCAGTGCCCGGCTGATGTCGTCCACGGTTGACGCGTCGGTGTCGCAGCCTTCGGTCGAGAGCAGGCGCACGCCTAGGTCGTTCTCGCCCATTTCGCAGGAGGCGATCGCCGCCGGTTCGCCGGGGATGCCGACGTTCTTCGCGACCGTGAGCGCGAACATGGTCTTCCCCATCTTCGGCGCTCCGGCGAGCACGATTAGCTGCCCGGGGTAGATCTTCAAGATGCGGTCAACGGCGAGGAGTCCGGTTCGCACCCTGCTAGACCGCTTCGTCCCTGCCCGCTCTGCCATCGCGTCATGCGCGCTCTGCTCCACCAGTTCGGCCAGATCCCGCGAGGCGTCCTGTGCGCCAGTCTCAGGCGTTTTCACGTCCTCCGCGAGCGCGGACAAGGCTTCTAGCGACTCGCCGGCCCTGACGGCCTCTGAGAGGGCTTCGGCGCGGGATGCGAGGTGCCGGCGCTGGTAGCAATCGCCCGTGCGACGGATGTACTCCCGCACGTTCGACACGTTCGGGCATGCGCCGGAAAGGCCCCCGAGATAGGGGAATCCTCCGACCTGGGTTAGCTCTCCTCGCTCGCTCAGGTCCGATGACAGCGTGACGATGTCGATGCCGCTGGATGCGGTGCGCGTCATCGCCTGCCAGAGCAGCGCGTGTGCCGGGTCTGCGAACCACTGTTCATTGACCCCGGAGCCCTGGATGAGGTCGAACGTGGACGGCGTCAGGAGCACCGCGCCGAGGATGGCGCGTTCTGCGGCTTCGTCTTTGGTGCTCATGCCGCCTCCCCTGTGCGTCGGTCCACTGCTTCAAGCACTTCATCAGGGACCGGGAACGCTCGACTGTCGTGCGTCCTCAGCCACTCAAGGAACGACTCCCGGCCTCCTCGCCGGGTCTTTCGTCCGACGTCAGAGACAAAGGCTGAGAACGCGCCGCGCCATTCCTTCAGCCACGCATCCTTACCGAGCCCCTGTGACGCTGACGCGATCCCCGCTTCCACCTTTTCCGGGTCGTTGAGGAACTTCGCAGGGCCCTCACGGAAGAGGTCTTTCCCATCGCGGTTGCCTCCTCTCCACCACTCGTTCGCTGCCAGCGACCGCAGCAGCGTCGAAAGTTCGTCCACGTCGAAGTCTTTGAGGAAGCGTTCCCAGCGGGCGAGCCTCTTACGCTCAGCGGCGGTGCCCTTGCGTGGCCGCGCTCCGCTGAGGTCTTGCCAGAGGGCGTCAAGTGTCACGGCGTCGCGACGGCGCCGCGAGGGCTTTGCCTTCTGAGCCTTCTGAGCCTTCTGGGGGATTAGAGGGGGTTGTTCTGTCGCTGGAAGTGTCTCGCTAGAGACACTGACAGTGACAGGGCGTATGGGACCGTTTGGGACCGTTTGATCGGTCCCGTTTGGTCCCTGGGACCGTTCGGGACCGTTCGGGACCGTTCGCGTGCTGCCTTTCGGCCTCGAATCAGGCTGGAACTTGTCCCAGCTGCGAGCGCGCCACCCCGAAACGGCGTCGTACTTGCCTCGTCCCCTATGGACGTCGCCCGACCATTCCACGAGCAGGCCGACCGTCTTCAGCGAAGCGATGCCGGTTTCCCACATCGCGACATCGCCGCCGATGAGGTCTGCAAACGTGAACGGGTCCAGCGCAGCATCGTCGGCAACGCCTCTGCACTGCTTGACGACGCACAGCACGAACGGCCAACAGAGCCGCGCTTCGGGTCCCGCACGCCTCAGGTCGCGGTCCAGGTAGAAATCGGCCTGAAGCCGGAACCACGGAGACGCCATGTCAACGCCGCCGGACCGTTCGGGTAACCGTCTCTTCGACAGCGTCGCCGCCGGCCGCGCCCTCCAGATGTCGCATCAGGAGCTTGCGGCTGAACCGCCACCCGCCTCCGATCTTCGCCCCCGGAACAGCCCCAGCCTTCGCGTGGGATCGCAGGGTTCGTGTGCTCACTCGCAGCAGCGCCGCGGCCTCTTCAAGGTTCAAGACGTCGTCCATGCGGCGAAGCATGTCACACGCAAGGGTCGGAGGGAAGCGGAAGGAAATGGAAAGTTACTGTTGACCCCGGCCGCCCCGGCCCGGTAGCGTTCTCCTCGTCGGAGCAATCAAGCGCCGAACATCCGCGGGTTTCCTGACCGCCACGGTCGGTGTTCCGCCGCGCCCTATGACAGCCCCTCGGCTCTGAATGGTTCAGGGTCGGGGGGTCATAGGAGGAGGATTCATGGGTCGTTGTATGTGCGGCGCTTCAGACTGCCGGCCGTGCCGCGGAGACGCTGTCGACGTGTCCTGCGAGGACTGCGGCGCCATCGTGGACGAGGACAGGGTGCGGGACCCGTCAGAGCCTCGCTGCGAGGGCTGTGCGACCGAGTACCGCACCGAAGGGGTCACCGAATCTCTCAACGACATCGACGCGCTGAGGGTCAAGGTCGCGCGACGCAAGTACGTCTATCGCGGGTGCCAAGTCTGCATGACGGCCACCCCCTTCCGCCTGACCGCGTTCGGGCCCGATGGCGTCGAGTCCGTGGACCTTTGCACCCCCTGCCTCGCGGCTGTGCAAAGTGGTCTCGAATGTCTCGCCTGAGCCGCTTCGCCCGCTGGTTCCTGGCTCGCGAAGACGCCCCCGCGGCAGTCGGACGTGCGCCCGAGCGCAGCAACCTTTACAGCCTTCAGGAGCGCCGCGCGTTGCGGGTCCTGGAAGCTCTCACCCCTGCCGTCTGTCCCTTCTGCGGGGACCGGCGGCCGAACCACGACACGAACTGCCCGCGCCACGCATGGAGCCACCGCGGGATGGATGGAGGAGATCCGGCATGAGTTACACCGAACTTCCCGCGGACATCGCGAGCGCCCTCGCTGACCTGTTGGACGCACTGGAGCGTCACGGCGCTACGGTCTCGTCCGTCGAGGTGAGCCCGTTTCACGAGTCCTACGCTCACGCAAACATTCACACGCCGCAGGCGGTGTGCGGGGACGTCCTGGGCTTCAACCACGCGACCCGAACCGAGACGCACGGTAAGTGGCGGTTCGTGTTCCACGGCACCCCGACCGCCGACGTTCGCGAGGCATTTGCAGCCGCGGTCGTCTCCCAGCAGCGGGAGGCGCTGTGAACTTCGCTGAATACCGAGCGCTGCCCGGCGTGAACTGGTCCAGCCTGAAGCTGGTGGAGCAGTCCGCGAAGCATTACCGGCACGCTGTGGATAACCCGAACCACGTGGAGACGGACGCTATGCGCCTGGGCACCGCGGTTCATACGGCGCTTCTGGAGCCCGAAGCGTGGGCAGACTCCATCGCCGTCTACGGAGGCACGCGCCGCGGCAAGGTGTGGCAGGAGTTCCAGGACGCGAACCCGGGCAAGGCCATTCTCAAGGCGGACGCAATGGCGAAGGTCCTGGCGATGCAAGCGGCCGTGCATGCGGACCCGGTCGCGCGTCGCTACCTGAACGGGGCCGGCTCGAATGAGCGCACCATTCAGTGGACCGACGATGCCACGGGCATCGCCTGCAAGGGTCGCGCGGACCGTGTCGCAGACAACGTCTGCGGTGACCGCGTGCTCGTGGACGTCAAGACCACCCGCGACGCATCCCCGCGCGCCTTCGGGCAGTCGGCCGGACGGCTGGGCTACCACGCGCAGCTCGCCTTCTACGCTGACGGCCTCGCTGCCCGTGGGGAACCTGTGGACAAGGTGGTGATTCTTGCCGTCGAGTCCGCGCCCCCCTACGACTGCGGGATCCTCATCCTGGATGACGCGACCCTGGAACTCGGCCAGTACACGTATCGGGCGCTGCTGGAGCGTGTGCGCGACTGCCGCGAGGCCGGCGACTGGCCGGGCCGATACGTGCAGGAGAGCTCTCTACAACTGCCCGCCTGGATGTGGGCGCACGACGACGACGAGGACGCATCCGCGGGCCTTGTCGGGCTGGAGGGATGATGCACAGGCAGTACGAGGGCGAGCCCTACGAGGGCAACTGGCAGGCGATTGTCAGCGGCTCCCGGTTCGTGTCGGCAGAGGAAATCGGGGAAGCCACCCCGACCCTGACGGTGGTCAAGGTGCATACCGCGATCGTCGAAGCAATGGACCCGGGGAAGGCTCCCGCGCGCAAGCTCATCGTGTACTTCCGCGAGGCGTCGAAGGGGTGGATCCTGAACGTCACGAACTCGAAGTGCATCGCGGCCATGTTCGGCAACGACGTGACGGGATGGGTGGGCAAGCGCCTGAGTCTGCACGTGGAAACCGTGCGCTTCGGCCGCGAGAACAAGCCCGGGATCCGCGTCACCGGCTCCCCCGACATCGACGCCCCTGTGCGGGTCGAGATCAAGATGCCGCGCCGTACCAAGCCGGACGTGCGAACGATGCAGCCCACGGGCAACGACGACGGCAACGGCGGAATGGGGGACCGGGAATGACCCCCTCCGACGAAGTCTGCGCAGCGCTGAACGGGGGCCCGGCACCGTCCTGGTACACATACGAGCCCCTACCCTGCGACCCATCCCGCCCCGTGCCGGAGTTCATCCCGCCGATGCAGCGCAAGGACCCGAAGATGCCGCGCGGCATCGGCAGCGGGAGCAGCGGCTACATGCGTAACCGGAAGCGGGGCGCGTCGTGATCCTCACCATCGAAGCAATCTATCCCGCGTGGCACGGCCTGACGCTGGAGCAGCGCTGGGCGCGCATCCGCAGGGACCACCCGGCGACTGTGCAGCGGTCCGCGGACGCGCTCAGGGACGGCGACGAGACCGAAGCCCGACGCCTTCAGACACGCGCAGACACCTTGCTTGATGCGGGGATATGGGTGGCGTCGCAGGAGCCGGCTTACTGGACCAGCGCGTGGTGGGGGCGGTCGTGATGGGTAAACCCTCCCGAGACAAGGGCAAGCGCCGGGAGCAGCAAGCCGCCGCGCTGGTCCGCGAGTGGGTGGGCCCGGAGTGGGACGTCTCCCGCAACGCACGCAACGCGCAGAAGGGCCCGCACACCGCCGGGGACCTGTGCGTGGAACGGGCCGGGCACTGGTTCCCGTACTGCATCGAGGTGAAGGGACACGCGTCCTTCTGTCCCTCGCTGCTGTGGCGACCCGGTGGCGGGTTCCTGTTCAGCAAGTGGGCAGCACAGGCGCTAGAGCAGGCGGATTCGTGCGGACGTGAGGCGCTGCTGATGATGAAGCCGGACCGCCGTCCGTGGCTGGTTGCGGCGCCCTTCTACGAGTCCGCACGCTTCGGGCTGTGCATGACGGTCGAGACTGAGTGCGGGCCGTGGCTAGTGACGACCTGGGAACGGTTCACAGAGTTAGGGCGGTGGAGTCCGCCGAAGGAGGAGCGATGGCGAAGGTGACCGTCTGCTCAGTTATGCGGGAACGAGGCATGGACGCGAGCACGCCGGCCGGCAAGAGGATCGCATGGTCAGCAGGCGCGGCCGTCCGTGATATGTGGGCAGCGGAAAACGATGGGGAGCGCCCAGCGATGCGCCTCACGCCGAAGACGAACAGCACAGGCACGCACGAGAAGGCGAACTACCCGCCCGGGTGGCGGGACCGCATCAGCGATGCGCTAGACGCAGCCGCGATTGAGCATGGACCAGCAGGCGACCCCAGGCAGGGGGTCCTGTGGAGGCAGGAGGAACGATGAGCGACGAGACGATGATCACAGGCGCGGAGGCGCGGGCGTTGCGGGAGGCTGCGACGCCGGGACCGTGGCAAGTCGGAAAACACGCCGAAAGTATGGGGACGCGCGGGTGCCCGTCCTACTGCTGCAACGTCTACGGACCAGACGGGCAGGACGTGACAAGGGCGTGCGCGTGGATGGGCGGCGCAGACGCAGCACTTGCCGCCGCCGCCCCCGCGCTCGCCCAGGCACTAGAGGCTGCGGAGGGGGTGTGAGACGCCCGCGAACCTGGGTACGGACCGTCGCGTCTGACGACCTCCTGAAGCGCGTCAGAGACAACGGCGAAACCGCGTGGGTCTCGTCGCCCGCCGGCCGACTGCGGTTGACGCCGCTGCCAAACGGCTGTTGGTCGGTCGCCGAACTCGACAACGACGGGAACAACCACCCCGCGGAGACGTGGGCCGATGTTCGCAGGTGGGTCCGGTATGGACAGCCGCATCGGTGGCCGACTGACTAACCGGCCGGGAGGCCATTGGAGAAGACCATGATTGACGACAAAGCCCGAGACCTTTCCTTCGCCTTCCGCCTGCTCGCCACCCTGGGCTGGACCGCGCTGTGCGGCATGCTCTGGATATTGTGGGTGGGCTCGATGGCCGACCCGGCGAACGGTGCCAGCGAGGAGGCCGTGGCGATGGGCGCGTGTATGGCGACCGGGTGCGCGGGCTCCGCGTGGTTCGGCGGCCTCGTCGTCGCGACGGTGATCTACTCGCTGCTGAGGCGCTAGCGCGTAGCCCCGCAAGCAATCCCGACGCCGAGCGCGCCGACTGCTACCCCGGCTGCGAATCCTGCCGCCGCAGATCTAGGCTGATTCGACCTACACACCCCCAGCGCGTCGAGTAGCGCCGCCTCGCGTTCGGTGAGTAGCGCCCGGTCCGCCCGGATCTGCGCCTCCAGAATGCGCACGACCCCGACGGCTTCCGCGAGCGCGTCAAGGATGCGGTCCAGGTCCGGCGCATGGATGAGCACGCCGTCGAAGGGCACTGAGCACTCGTCGCAGGCCAACAGGTCCGCCGGCTCCTGCGCGATGAGGTCGGGGAGCTTCGGCGCGATGTAGGAGGGGACCGGGTCGAGGGACGTGGCGACGGGCTTTGTCAGGGCGGGGGCGCAGCCCATCCCACAGCAAACCCACAGGACGACGGCGGCGAGTGTGGTACGGGCGGGCATCATCCCCGCAACCGATCCGAAGCCGAGCGCAGCCGCTCCCGCCGCGCCGCCTCATCTTCCACGGTCTCGGGCGCCTCTGTAGCCGGGCCCGGGTCCTGCGATGCTTCCTCGACCCGCTCAGACGCCCGTACATTCGCCGCTTCGATGCGCTCCGCGTTCAGGGCTGAGGCCGCGCGGTGGTCGCTCACCGATTCCGCATTCCGCCTGCGGGCCTTCGCCAGTGTCACACCCCCGGCGGCGGCGCCTCCGACCAGCCACGCGAGGAAGCGAGGCGCGAGGACGGCGACCAACACGCACACGACGACGGCGGCGCAGAAGGCGGCGACCACCCAGGGCTTGATCACGCGGTCGCTCACAAGCCCCCCTCGATCGTGTCCACGGTCAGCGTGGGCGGTTCAACGTCTGAACCGTCCAGCGTCGGAACGTCCAGCGTGTCTGGCAACGGCTCGCGCGCGGGCGAGTCCTTCGGCTTCAGCCCGGCGAGCTTGCGGATCCAGTCCGAGAACGAGTCGAGCACCTCGGGAATCTCGCCCTTCCACGCGTGGTACACGATCGGGCTGCACAGCGCCGCAGTCCCCGCGAGCAGGAGCCGGAGCGGCAGTGAGACGGACTCGTGCCAGATCCCCGGAGGCAGCGCGACCGTGGGCGAGAGCAGGATCGGGATGATGCGCACGAGCCAGCGATACGTGCCGGCGCTGTCCTCGATCTCGGCTTTGAGGTGGCGGCATTCCAGCGGGGTGGTTGCGACCGCGATACGAAGCTCGATCGTCCTCATGTTGCGGCGGTGTCGCCCCTTGATCGGCCACTTGCAGATCGTCGTGACGATGGTTCCGCCGATCGAAACCAGGACCCACGTGCCGCCGAGGATCGCCCAGTCGGTGGGAGTCACAGCCGACCCTCAGCGCGAAGCCAACGCACGACCGCCCCGGCCTGCTCCTCTGCCAGCGCATCGCCCCGTTCGGTGATCGCCTGCCAGTCGCCCTCGTTGCTCCCGAAGCCGGGCTCTACCAGGGCGCACGGCATCGCAGTCTCGCGAAGGATGTACGCGCCCCGGTCGTCGTCGTCGCAGGCTCTGAGGCCGGAGCGGCCGCGGTCCCGAAGTCCGAGGACGCCGTCGGCCTTGTCGAGCTCGACCGCCAGCGCTCGCCCCCGCCCGGAGCTGTGCCAGTACAGCACTTCGGAGCCGGTCGCCGCCGGGTTGCTGAAGCTGTTGAAGTGCAGGGCGATCGCGCAGTCCGCGCCTGTGGCGTTGACCTTGCCGGGGAGTCGCCGGTAGCCGTCGCTCCGGTCGTCCCGCTCGATGATGACGGGCACCGCGCGGGCTGCTCTGAGGTGCAGGGCAATCTTGCGCGCGTGCTGGCGGGCCCATGCCCATTCCGTCGTGCCATCGACAGCAACGGCGCCTTGAGCGGATTCACGGTGGCCGACGATGAGACAGACTAGAGCCATGCTCGAATCGTACAGCGTGAGCGGCCGCCCGTGGTAGTCTTCCCCCGCTAGCGCGACCCGGCTTCCCCCCTTGAGCCCGCGCTACTCCCGATCGACCCCCGTAGCCACCCTCCTCCGGCTGCGGGGGTTTCGCGTTCTAGCGTCGAGCCAGACGCGCCACCGCCCGGGCCCACGGCCAGACGACAGTCACCATCAGCGCGCACCCTGTCGCAGCCCACAGAGCCAGCCTACGAGCCCACAGCGGCGCACGGGCGAACCCGTCAGCAGTCGCGCAGGAGAACGACCAGAAGGCATAGACCGGCCAGAGCGAGCCGCCCGACCGGGAGCCAGTCGTGCATCAATGCAGGCTCGCGAGTTCGGGCGCGGCGATGCGGTCGTCTTGACTGTCCCTGTCACAGTCGGCGCGGACGATGACGCACCCGGCACACGCGCGGGGCTGCTCTGCCGCTTCGACGAGCGGAGCCAGGAACGCGCGCAGTACTGCCAGCCCGACCGGCTTGCGCGCCACCTCAGCGAACAGCGGCGAGACGCGGGACAAGACCCGCCCGTCGATGTACGCGCCGGTCAGCAGCATCGACGGTTCGCACATCCCGCGGTAGAGCATCGCCCGCCGCAACCAGTGCCCGTCGTGCAGTCCCGTCTCGTCTAGACACAGGTCGATTACGGACGCGCTGATGGGCGGCAGGACGCCGGTACTCACGGCATCGAATGCCTCTAGGCTGGCCGCGGGTCCGGTGTACGCTCTGGCACTGAGGCCCATGCCCTCGACGGTCTGAGCAAGGACTGCGGCGGTGTGCGGGTCGTCCTCTACGATGAGCACGACAGGGCGGGCAGGCATGTCCCCCACCTTGCCACAGGAAGGGCGATGGACGACCCCAGAATCGCGGTTTTGACTGAGCAAGTTCGCCAGCTCCGCGAGGAGGCGCGGGATGCGCGGCTACAGACCGGCGCGCTTGCTGAGAGCGTCCGCCAGTCCGTGTCCGACTCCGCGGTCCTGACCGAGCGGACCGAGCGGCTACAACGCGACGTGGGGGCCTTGCAGGGGAAGTTTGAGAGTCAGGCGGCGGTCGCGCGGACGAACACGGTTGAGATCAGCAAGCGCGGTGCGTGGCTGGCGGGTGCGTGGGCTGTGGTCGCTACCGGGATGAGCATCGCGGCGCTGGTGGCGAAGATTATGGGCTAGGCGGTCGCGTACAGGCGCAGGCGGACCAACACATCGCCGGAACGGGCGGGGCTCACCACCTCCACCAGACATACCCGATCAGTCAGTCCTAGGTCCGCGTCCGTCAGCGTCACCACATCGCCGGGAGACAGCCACGCCAGATCCGGGCGCACGTGATAGCTCACGGCATGGGACGGCATCGCGTAACGGCGTTCTAGCCACATCAGGCAGGCGCTAGCTGTCGCGTCATCCCACACCGCGGCAGACACGATCGGCTTTGCTTGACGGTGCCCGAACGTCAACGACGAGCGCTGCGCGAACAGCCCGAGCCGGGCATGGTCCACGGTGTTAACCACATCGTGACGGCCGGTCACCCGGGTGACGCGCGTCGGCTTCTCCGTCTTCGCGTCGACCCCGTACTTGAAGGTGATGTCGTTGGCGATGTCCATCAGATCCGACGACTCAACCTCTGACGCACGTTCGGCGTTGATGGTTGCGTCAATCGAGGAGACAGCGTCGTCCGCCCCCGCGTCCGCCCGCCAGTACACGAAGAACGCGCCTTCGGGCCCGTCTACGAGCGAGACCGGCAAGATCGGCAATAGATACTCCTGGATCCACTCCAGCGGGCGCAAGCCTTCGCCGTCTGGGTCCCATATGCCGGCGTCGATCTTGAAGCTGTTCAGGGCAGGGGCAAGCGACGCGATGCGCGGCAGGTCCATATCAACGCCGCGCACACGAGCGCACAACCAGAAGAGGACGTCGCCCGCACCCCTGATCGCCTGCTCGCCGTAACGGGACACGCCGCCGTCTGTCGTGTTCCAGTCAACCCACACCTCGTCGCCGTTGTCCCACACCGACGCTATCCACGCCGAGACGTCAGCCACGGTGCGAACCACCCCAAGGTCGTCCGCCAGAAGCATCGCCGGCACGTAGCCGGACGTGTCCTTTGTGACGTTCCACACGTAGACGTCATCGCCCGCCTCGCCCGCAGCGGTTCGACTGTTCGCGATGAGGAACAACCAGTCGGGGGACCCCGACTGCCGCAGCCCAAGGGCGGGAGTGCCGTAGAAGTGATCCTCTGGTCCGGTCAACGACCCTGCGCCGGGCGCACCGAAGACCACAGGCGCGAGTGTGTCGATCTGCTCCGCGTCCACGTCGATCACGTCGAACGATCTCAGCGTGTCTGATGCGTCGTGAATCAGTCCGTGGTCCTCCCCCGGGTCCGACGATGCGTCAGCCGTAACAGGCTCCGTATCGGCCCCGAAGTCTTCGCGGGTGATCAGCCCGCGGAACATGGCAAACCGTCGATCCGTGCCAACCGGGTGCAGGTACACACGGACGGCGGACCCAACCAGCGACTGCCCGCCCAGGGATAGCGCAGCGAACCCGGGCAGGACTGCGGCAAGGTCCATGGTCAGGGACACCGTGCGCCCTGATGGGGCATCCGCGAACGTGTCAATCTCCAGGTCCATGCGCCGGCCGACGTCGAGGCCGGGCGCAAAGTCCACGTCCGCTGCGAGGTCGCCCCAGGGCTTACCCTCTACCCGGTCCTCAGCAAGCCGCAGCGTGCGCCCTGCGAAGTCAATCTCGGCAAGGTGTAGCCAGTCGCCCGCGCGCAGATCGGACGGGTGAAGGCTCAAAGCTCCTCCTCAAACGTCACCCGGTTCAGGCGTTCAGCCTCGCTCAGGGACTCCGTACCGTGGACGTGTTCGATGCGCAGCGACCCCGTAACGATTCGTCCGTACAAGTACGAGTCGGGCATCGTGAACGCCTGAGTGCTTGCGCCAGACAACTTGTCGAGCCGGCGGATGTAGACGCATGGATGCAGGGCGCCCCCGAGTTCACGGACAGTTCCCAGGACATCGCGCGTGGTGCCTCTGTACGAGGCCGCGGGCAGGCTGTTGTTGCCCACCCAGTCCGGCACCGGGTCGTCCTCCTGAAGCGTTGACAGGTCGTCGAACCCCTCGGTCCATGCGATCTCGATCGCCCTACGCACAGGCGCGGTCTGCTGCGCTCTGCGCACACCATCGCGCCGCGTCGTGAGTTCGACGCTGTGCCGTTCCTCCCACGCAAAGCCGCGATCGCTGGCCTTTCCGAAGATGACGAGCGGGCCCATGATCAGCGCGCCGATCTGGTAGTAGCCGTCGGCTGTCTCGTGGGCGGGAATGCGTATGCGAACCTGTTGCGTCGTGCCTACCGAGCTGGCGTAGACGATCCCGAAGTCCCTCCGCCAGATCCGCCCCGTGCCGCTCGCCGGTTCCGTGCCGTCCGCGTCCTCGATCAGCATTTCAGGGCGCGAGGTCGTCGAGTCTGTCCATGCGCCGCCGCTGTGGTTGCCGATCTTGCGTAGCGTCGGCGTGCCGTCCTGAAAGTCGAACGTGTCTCCCGTGTGCGCCTGCCTGAAGATAAAGCGCGCGCCCGTCTGCGAAGTGCCCGTATCGACCCCAACCACGCGACCCGTCCGACTGTACGCGAGCGAGTCAAAATCGGTGTACGCGTAGGCAGTGGCTAGCGTGCTCCAGGTCGAACCGTTGTAGGTCTGGATCTGGAACTCGCGGATGTTCGAGTTAAAGGCCATCGCTGCGAAGTTCGCGC
>Ga0080013_1003359_pt1 | contig 17041 bp, 10 predicted proteins | sample ETNvirenome_6_85_FD_69236 | JGI IMG/M metagenome (GOLD analysis project Ga0080013, IMG submission 69236) | Marine viral communities from the Pacific Ocean - ETNP_6_85 (SPADES assembly) (version 2) | ecosystem: Environmental > Aquatic > Marine > Oceanic | place: Pacific Ocean | collected 2013-06-19 | reverse complement strand
TCTCACTACGGTTATCGCCAACGTAACCTTTTTCGAGGGCACTCAAGAGAAAGTCGTAGTGATCGGGATATTTCTGAGCAATACCAGAGGATTCTTCGGGTATCATATTCTCCAATTCCTCTTTAATGATTTGTTGTAGTTTTGCTTTTGTGAGTTTCATTCTTAGCCTTATATGTGATCTTTAACAGCATCGACAAACTGTCTTACGGCATCACGTAATGGATCAGATTCGGGAGCTTCAGCTTCTTCGCCACCACCATATAATCCTTTAAAATATTCACGAGGCTCCATTTCGTCTAGCTGTTCCAGCTCCTCTTTAATAAGTTGTCTAAGTTGTTCTTTTGTGATCTTCATTGTTTTCTCCTGTTAAAACGAAAGTTTCTCCAATAAATAGTTATCTAAAGAAAGAAAAGAGGCAGTTTTCTTGCGAGTTTGGAATGTTTCCTTATCCATTTCTCCAATGTCTCCAAACCCCGAAGTATTAATCCTGTAAACATCCACGCCATATAACCTAAATAGATCGCTTATTTTAAACTCTTTTTCCTTGGCATCATTATCAAGGGCAATATACACCTTATCGCAGTTAGCTATAATCTTTTGAAAAATATAGCTATTTTCGCGTAGTGTAGAGCCAAGCAGTGGAATGGCGTTCCCTGCCACGATTGCATCGAAGACGCCTTCAACAATTGTGATGTCTTTATCCCAATTCAGATATAATTCATTAAAGATAAAATCTCTTTCTGCTGGTGGATTCTTGTATCGTTGCCACGAGCCTGGTGTATATGAACGAGCAATAAAATAATTTAGTTCCCCTTCCAAATCAAAGGATGGAATAATAATTCTTTTATCATATTCTCCATCTGGGCAATATCCTATCTTCCACCAAACCAGATCGTCCCTGGTCAATCCACGACTCTTAAGATATTGGCGAACCGTGATTGATAATGGGCTTACTTTTTTGGAAGTTAAGCTAATAAATTCTTCTGGTAACTTAACAACAATGTTTTCTTCTTCTGTTTCGTCAACTTCAGAAAAATCAACAACACCAGTTAGAGTTCTCCACTGACTTTTAGAATCTCGATTTCCATAAGAATAAACAAGGCGGCTAATGTCTTTGCCCACATAATCACAAATCCAACATTTAAAGACATTCTTATCGAAATTTAAAGAAAGTTTTCGTTTATGATGTTTGCACTTTGGGCAGTGAAAAAGAAACTCATCTTTTGATTTAAAAAAGGATCCGAGGAATTCCTTAATTATTTTGAGTTTTCGGTCAGACATACTAAGCCCGCCCTGGCCATAACAAGTGCATCTGCACGATCATAATATTGTGGTTTTGGATTTCCATGCTTTGTATATTCAACAGTATATCCGAAATTGGGCTCGTTGTCAATCATAAATTTAAAAACCTGTTTCTTGGCTTTCGTCCCTCGTTTAATGGTAATCCCGCACTTCTTTCTAGCTGAAATTGCTGGGATAAATTGTGGTTGAATTCCAAATTCTTCAAAACACATCCAAGAGGTAATACCATTAAACTTAATTAATGTTGAGATTGTATGAGAAGATGATTTACCCATCATAAACATATTGAGAGCTGGCTCGATGAAAATGTGATCAATTGGATAATCAATTTCTTTAAGCTTTTCCTTAATAAATAATGATTTTGAAAACATGTCTGGAAAATGGTTTTTGTTGCGCATGTCCCAACTTCCGACTTCTTGTAGCTTTCCCTCTAAATTAATGATGGCATAGCCAGTTATGGAAGTAGAAATATCAAGTCCGAGGATCATGCATCACTTATTTTTTCAAAGCCAAAATCATGTTGAACTTTTAAGCCATTGATTCTGTTGAGGCGAGGTTTTAATTCTCTGTTGTAATAATGAGCTGTATCTGTTCCGGGAGATAAGATAAAACGAATAATATATTCGCCCACAAAATTGGTTGCGGAAGTGGAGACTTCTCGCTCTCGGTAAACGGTTGTGACTTCTGGAATTGCGCGGATTTGATTCATAACTTCAGTGCGATCAATTGGCTTTGACTGTTCAATCGCTAAATAAAGATTTCCCTCATAACGGTCCTGAGAGATTTTTTCTTCTTTTTCCGTCAAGAAGTTGCGCCACTTTTTAAATTCCTTTTTCATCACTTATAAATAGAACCTTATTATATCAAAAATCTAGCTTTAATTTAAATGTAAAATCGTCTTGGTCGCGCTTTCTCACTGGGTTTGCCATTTTTGCAATACCAATTAAGTTACGATGTTCATCGTAAACACCAACATAATTTATATAAACAACTCTACTAAAATCAGGTTCTGGATCGGACCAAGTTCCAGATGCGATATTTTTAATAGGCTTTTTATCGTATTCAATATAAGCTGCGGAACCGCTTGAGGCTGTTGGCGCGAAACCTGGTTGATATTGTATTGCTGTTGGATTGTTTGAATAATTAATTGTCGAGAGAGGTGCTTGTGCCAACATTGTTAAAGTTGGAACATAGTTTGTTCCACTAAAGTTTAGTGCGAAGCTGGACGACGGGATAGACGAACCAGTCGTTGAGAAATCCATCCATCGTGGATTAGCAGCTCCACCACCATAATAATCTTCCGTGTGTGGAGATAAAGGCCAACTACCAGTTAAGATAAGGAAGCCTTGATCATACAAAACAACTCCCGCCACAGATCCGCTTGCTGTTTCTGTAGTGCCATTTGTACTTGTTGAAACTTGCCGCAATTCTCCATTTTTTAGATTATCGCGCAACTCTCCCACAAGAGTTCCAGACACATAAAACTTACAGGACACACTTCCTTTTTGGACAGAGGAGCCGTAAAATATTGAAGGGATGCTTACAAGTCTTAATTCCTGCGTTGATTTATTTCCCAAACTTGAACTATATGCATAAGCAGGACTTAGAACTTCATAATTTTTTAGCGCAGTTCTTAATGCACTAATACGTGGGCGAGCTGCTGATGCCCCAACCCGATCAGATGAGATGCTGGCCGACATGGGATAACTTCCAGTTATTTTATCTCCATAGAGAAAGTCTGTATTAAATTTTTTAGTAGAAATTGTTTTAAAAGAATCTAAACTACCATCCTTGGTCACAAAGGGGTAGATAAGATTTCCAGCTTTTCGATCAATATTTAATTCATATAGATTTGCATAGCCGGTGGGGACCATTCCCGCATTATCGACAAAACTACCGGAGTCACGAGGTTTGTTGTTGTAATAAATATCGCCGTTATAAATAACGAAATTTACTTGAGGATGCGTTTCCGTTCTGTTATAAAAAACATCGTTTTGTTCAAACTTATAAAAAGGCATGACTACCCATAATTAGTTTACAATTAATAATCTAGACGGACGCGAATTGTCATTTCGTTTGTCGGATCTTTCTTCAGAGGTTCAGACAATTTGGCCACCGCCAAAAGTTCATTATCTGAAGAATAAAGCCCAACTGTTGTCATATAAGAAATCGGAGCATCTAACGAGTTGTTTTTCACAACGATTTTACTTGAACTCAAATATGTTGGGTTGGAGCTATAATTGAAATCATTATGATTTATGCGACAGAAATGAATAGTAGAATTCAATTCAGTTGTATTGTTAAAACTCATATCATATAAGCGATGCCTAAAATAATTACAAGAAGAACTAATAGAAGAACCAGTAAGAGAAGCTGTTATATACTGAAGCGATGGATTCCATTGGACGCTTCCCCCGCCTGTTCCAGCTCTGCCCATGATTCCACCAGTCTGAGTGGCTAGACTACTACCACTTTGAAAGATTGAACTACTAAGAACTACGATTCCTGCTTGATAAAAAATCAACCCACAAGCCGGGGCTGCGGTCCATCCAGAGCCATAACCAGCAGTTGCAGATAAAATAGCATATTCGCCAGCAGGAGAATTCACTCGATAATCATTTTCCTTACCAGAATCAGAAATGGTCATTATAGTGTTTACACCACCATTAACAAATGGGGTTGCATAAGAACCTGTTCCAAGTTTTAAAGTAAACGAACCTTTTTTGATTTCATCTTTTGCGAGCAGTCGTGCCACATTAATAAAGATACAATCTTTTACTTTGGTGCCCGAGCCAGCGCCGGAATCAACCAAGTTTCCATCTTCATCAAAATTTCGAATACTACCAGTCGTGTCGTAACCCGCCAGGACTTGAGCCATTTGATTATACATATTAATCTTTTTAGCTTGCATACTTCGGCTGGCTTCTGCACCACTCAAAGCTGATGCGGAAGCATAGCCAACGGTCAAATCAAAAATGTGATTTGCCGATGAACTTAAGTAGGGATAATCATAAACACTTTGGAACATTCCATGGGCATAATTTTTAATATTAGTGCCACCCCAAGTTTCATCTGTGGTGCCGCCAGTGTTATATGTACCTGACGCAATTGTCCCTGTGAGTGGAATAGCTTCGTGCAAAAGAGTTTTTGTCGAAGTTATGTCGTTGTTTAGAAAAGTTTTAAAAGTTGTTGCCATTGTTCATTCCTTTGGAGAGTTTAAATATTCCTAATATACCTAATTGGGAGATTTATACTATATCCTGTGGTTGCTCCAGTTATTTTAATAGTGGTATCTATGTATCTCACATTTTGAGTTCCCCCACCGAGTTTGATCATAGTTCGGGTTGAACCCAATTGTTCAAAGAGGTATGGGCTTGTTTGGAGTTCTGTGGATGCTTGAATCTTAAAAGCTAAATTTGTTCCTCGTGGTCCTTGGATATTTGTCTCAGCAGCCGTAGCTACTGGCTGACCCACAAAGTTCGGGTCACTTCCAAGAGAGAGATAGTAACTAGCAATGTTATCGTCGTCAACAAAAGATACTTTAGCTGGTGTTGGAGTCGCTCCTCCTTGGACCAAACTTCCAAACCGATTATCCATTTCAACAATATATTGGGTTTCAAGGAGATCTGCATCAATGGTAGATTCGGGAGAGATTTCAGTGGTATCCAAGCCTTGGTCAACCCGTATATGATTGCCAAAGTCACCTGGTCTAAAACCATTCATAATTCCAGGCACATTGCTACTATTATTCCCACCTTCTACGATAAAACCGTTAGAAGTGCTCTTTCCAACCGTATCTTCGTTTACACACACAACATGAATATCCGAGCTGCCCGATGCTTTCGCTGTAGCTTGAGTAGAATTTTGAACAATAACCGGCAAATATAATAAATTGGTGCGGGGAATTGAAAGTAGTTTAGATTGCAGTGTTGAGGTATTATTTGTGAAAGCCTCTAGAACTGGTGTTTGTAAGATCTCCAAGTCATAGTAAGCACTTCCACTCGGATTATTCTTATTATAAGAGCCGTAATTAATCTCATCGTCACCTAATGCGAATTTTGTAATCTTAAACGATCCGTTTCCTTGTGCTAAACGATAGCGGCCTGTGTCTGTGAGTACCGCGTCTAAAATAATGTCACCACTATTGTCTAAAAATGCCATATTTGTCTCCTATCTTCATATAAATAGTTTGTTTTTTTAGTTCTAACATAAATTATTATTGCCGCCATTGTCTAATTTTGTGTGCGTATTTTTAAATTTTACGTTCAAATCTATCTTTTTTCCCGTTTTTTTGGAAATTATCCTTACCTTCAATGACTTCTGCCAAAGTGGTTGTTCGGTTCTTCCCAGCGCAACCCAATCAGAATCACCTTTTGCGGTTAATCCTCCGTCTGTGTCTACCAGCTTTTCACCGGATGTGTTTTTCAACCCAGAATCTACTGCATTGACCATTCTTTGGGGAATTGATGGTTTAATATGAATATATTTTGTGAACTTCTTCACTGGCTTTTGTGGTGGTGGGGGATTTTCCTCAAGAAAATATACTTTTCTCAACAAAAATGGAGCATAACCATCGTAAACCATTTCCAATTCATAAACTGGTGATGGGTTTGAAAAGTGCCCGTGATTATCTATGGTTCGAAATGTATAATAATATTTTTTATTTGGCTCAATCGCTTTATCAATCCACTCGCCACTAGTCGATAAGTTGCAATATTGATCTAGATCAACTCCTGTATCGATGTGAGCAATTTTCGTGCCTTTAAAGTCTGCATATGTGGTTGGTTTTTTGTCGGTTCGGAAAACCTCAAAGAAACGAGCTTGATCGTCGCCTTTAAAGCGAATAGGTTCATTTGCACCCACCTCTTGCGATAGACGAATGTTGGAAATCACCTTTTCATCATTCGGTTGAATTAATATAGGATTTAAAGTATATTCCCCTGAATTTCCTGTTAGCCAAAATAAAATTTGATTTCTAACATTGCGATATGTAATGACATCCACATCAGGGAAAACTGGTGGGTCGTCCATCATAATCACTTCTTTTTGAAAATATGGAACTTTAACCATCTTTAAACTTGGTTCTGTTAAAACACAAATTCTGGCTTGGTCTTCTGTAAGGTCGTCGCGCCAAAGTGTATTCGAAGCGTCGGGTGCTTGATCGAGTTGATACCAATATTTGGTTCCAAACACCATCTCCATAGCGTAGATGCGATAAATATATCTCTTACCATACTTAACTTGCGTGTCGGTAAAGTGATGCTTATCCAATTGGGTTGAGTTTGGAAAATAAAAGTTTTGTAATGGTTCTGTTCCCATCGGCGAACCATCGATGTCCGCAGCCCATTTTTCGACAACATAAAAGACCGTTTCATGATACGCAGGCTTGGCTTCAGAAAATACACCGTTAAATGTTCCGCCTACCATATCTTTCCAAGTGCGTGTCTTTTCTTCCACAAGTTGCGATAACTTAGCTTTAAATACGGTGAACATTAAATTCCTCACCATTGTGGATGCAGGATTATTTTGAGCATTTATTATTTCTCTGTTAAATTTCCCAAGAAATACTCCGCTGTCTACATTGTCTGCGCCATGATTATTTTCAAGCCATTGTAACCAACCATCTCCCGACAACAGATTCCAGGAATCCAGGGCACCCCCTAACACTGATTGTGCTGGTAAAGATGCATCGGGCTGGTATGATTCTGTGGTATACGAAGATGCTTCTGGTATAAAAGGAAGACCGTCTGTTGCCAAAAAGTTAAAATCCATTCTCTCACTTTGACCGAACTTTCCATCCACAAAATCCTTCATAAACATTGCAGTCATTTCTGTGTCTTCAAACATTTTAACAACTTCAGAATTTAATGTGTTGGAAGTTGAAAAATTAATTTGACAGTACATAGGAAAACGATTAGCCATCTCGTTAAAAGAGGAGAACATATCGATGCTAGACATTGGTACAATCTGATTCTTAAAACGATCAGATACTGAATAGCCGCCAGCAAATTGTGAAGATAATTGAGAGCTTAACTCTCGTTGGCGGTCGCCGCCAAGTTGTCGCATCGCTGGTCGTTCGACATTTAACCCTTCAAGACCTGGTAATGGTTCTGGTGTTGTCGGTGATGGATTGCGTACTCTATTGGCAAAAGCATAAGCATATTTATCAAAATATTGACCCTCACTCATTTCGACATTGATAGGTTTTTGTTGGCCTCCAACGTTGTATGTAACAGGGGTTGAGACAAAAGTTTCTTTAATCGAGTTTTCTAAAGTAATATGTTTTTCAAATACTGTGTCGATACTGTTTGGATCAACGTCGCCATTGGCATCACGAGTTATTTTATTTTCTTCATTCTCCGCGACACTTAAAAAGGAATATAAGCTAGGCAGCATACTCTCGTTTGGTTCGTTTGCAGGATTAGATTGGCTCAAAATAGCTTCATATTGTTTTATATAAAAATTGTAAACGGGAACAACTTCTGCCTCGCTAACCGTAAGAGAGCCGTAAAAATTGTCTCCAATAATTTTAGAGTCAATAGGCGAAGCATACTCCAAAACACAATCCTCAAACTTTCTAGGATCAGCGTTATCTCCAGTGTGAGTTTCGGAAAATGTTGGAATAATCCCGTGAGAATCTAGGTTTGGTATGTCTGTTGCTAGTGATAAGTTCAAAACTTTTAACCACTTATCTTGAGCCGTGACGATTCCAATTGCCGGATAATTACCACACTCATCTATAAATTGTTGCTGATATCCAATTGTAACTTTTTCTCGGTGACGAAAAGAAATTCCTAAATTATTATTTGAAGGGGTTCCATATTTAAGCTCGATTGACCAAGGTTCGTTGGGGTCTGCACTTTGAAGAACTCTTTGACTAATCTTAATTGGACCTGTGACAAGACCGATAATCCCATTATTACTATAAGGATCCTTATTCCAAATACGATCCATTCGATATCTAATAAAGTCAATAGGGCCAGGAGCATCAAATTCAAACAAGAATTCAGCCGGTGCGTTACTCCCAAAAGAAGTTTGATTATAAATCCTAATCTTGCGAGGTTCTGGGTGGTTGAAGCTTCCGCCAAACTGCGAAGAAAGCTGGCCAGTTATTTCTGCCTGTCTGTCCGATCCCACTGTTCTAGTGGCAGTGGATTCAATATTAATTCCGCTTAGGCCCGGTGTTGATGTTCGGTTAACGGCCATTATATCCACCTCCTCCCACAATGTTTCCGCCTCTCATGGGTCCACCACTCATTTCACCACTTGCATTTTCGCCCGAACTATTGCCAGTTTGAGTTTGCATTTCCGAAGTTAATGGGTTGCCGGGTGCAGGACCATATGGATTCATACCTGGCTGGGGTGGAGGGCTGTCTCCAGATGGCCTGCCAGGATCTACATCGGCAACTGGATTGCCAGCTAAATCTGGTGGTGGGGCTGGTGTTAAGTTAGAAATAATATCGTCCGCGTCCCAATTTGTAGCGACATAATCCACCCAAGGATCCGATGAATCAGTCGAGTCAGGATTTCCTATAATGTTTTCCGGTGTATCAGGGGTTTCTGCGGAAAAAATGGGCTCCTCTGGTCTTTCATTGTCCCGTGGAAGATCAGTCGGTGATGTATTTAAAATAAAATATTTTTCATACGTGGGCAAATCATTTGCAGGGTGTCTTTGGGTTTTAAATGTATCACTTTCCCAAGAACGCATTCGGCAAATAAGTGCTTTCGGACCTTTAGAGGAATCAATGTTCCCTAATTGATTAAATATATTTCTATTAAGAGTTTTCCACACGGGAATTGCGGTGGCGTGTTCTTCAACCTTTTCATCACCAATTGCATATTCTGTCATGCCATATGCCTCCAAATATTGAATTTCGTTTATTGTTTCAAATAGTATTCTTGCCCGAGAAGCTAAGTTGGGGGATGCGAAAGGTTCAGATTGCAAAAAACTATCTATTGGCGTTTTCAAGGCTCCTGCTCCATAACTCTGATTAAGTGTGAGAGCTTGGACCTCATCATTATAGCGAATCAATGCTTTAATTACATTTGGAAGTTGATTAAGTGCGGAGGTGATTTGAGCTGTGCGATCTGGTAAGTTTGCAGGGATTGAGTCAACAAATGCGTCCCAAAAACCATTAACCTCTTCAGAGCTATAATATTTAACGCTTTTCTGATTAGTTCCTTCCGGCAATTGAACACCTGCACGGTTGCCATCGCTAACAACTCCATTTGATATTAGATCCCAAAAAACCTGAAATGCTTGTATGTTTTGAGAAGCTTGGGCATTGGAAAGTTGCTCGTAATCTTCATTGGGTGTTGAGGACGGCACGTTATCCGTGTTTGTGCCAGGAGGATTTATTGGGGTTCTGGGTTCGGGGGATGGGATAGCAGTTAGATTATAGTTATAGGAGAGGAAATCGGCTGTCTTCTCTTCTAAGGAATTAGTTGAAATTAAAGTATTAGTTGCATCTTGAACATTGCCCATTGTCATATTCATAAATTGACGAGTATTAATATTCGGTGCGGCATCTGTATTTTGCCCGATCATGGCTAAAGTGGAGTCACTACTGTAAACAACTGACGGAGTTAAAAACGAAAAATCTGTTTCTTGCAGATTATTACCAGGGCTAATATGTTCTGAGCCGAATGTCTTTGTTGCAATTCCATGCATATCAATACGGCTGGAAGTGTCATTAAATATTTTTAACAACTCTTTTCTAACAATTTCATCTTTGAAAACGTCAGATGGTATCACTCGCAAACCAGTTTTGCTTGGTGTATCTGTTAAACCTATGTTATACCCTGCACCAAGAAAGTCATACCCAACATTTTGCGGCAGATTTCCGTCATAATATTCAGAAAATGTATGCTCAATTTTAAATGTTTTTACATAGGGTCGTCCCGCAGATCCAACGTCTGTCTCAAAAACATTATTAGAAGTTCCAGCGGCGTTCATTGGGTCATTGTCTTTGGGTGCTTCAAAAGGTTTTTCTTTCTGAACCCCAATCGCTCTATTAATAAACGACACCAAATTATCATATAAATTCATCAAAGCCAAACAACCTTGTGGGTTGCCCGTGCTTGGATTAACATATGAAGTGAGCACTCTGGTGTAATCACGAGTATCATCATCACTCAGGTTTGAAAATATTTTCAACGTGTCAATGTATTTACTAGCAGCGGGTTCGGGCCAACCTTCGGTGCTGGTTTTATCAATAAAAGCTTGCGTGAAACGATTGGTTGTGGGATTGTAATATGCTTCTTGCACTTCTCCACTTGCAAACTTATTTCCGGTTTTTGTTCCCTCGTTATAATATTGTTTTAGTTTTTTTAACTGTTCCATCAGTGTGGCTCTTTTTTCTATCAAGAAATCAACTACACTGTCTCGCACTTCAATCTCTATTTTATACTGATAATATCCGTCTGTCAGTGTTGACATTCCAGCATCAGTTCCAGTATAAAAATTAATCGCTCTTGTCGAATTGTTAAAGATGCCGTTTATTTGACGCATGGTAGAGCGTCCATCCATTGAAGCTGCACCGTCGCCAATGAATTTAAACCCAGTGGCGGTTTCAACCTCACTGGCATCAATCAATAATTCTTCAGATGGATCATATGATGTTCCATTTCTGTGGTTGCGCAATAATGCATTATCAAATTTATCCAATTTAGGAACTGGTTCAAAGTGGTGATCTCCTGGATAATAATAGGGACTTGTCCCAACCTCGGAACTTCCTACTGTCCTCTTTCTATACACTTTCATGGATAGAATTTGAACCTTTTTCATGGCTTCCTGGAGCCAGCGAGGATTTTTATTGTCAGCCACAGTAAATATTGTGGAATAAGGTGAGTTTTCTCTTACAAGTTTTCGAAGATCAAGCCCAAAAAGAAAGCGACAATTGTTATCACGATCTCGCGACATCATCAATTCAGTAAAATATGAAAACTTAGTATCCTCTATGATGCTTCTGCGTTCGGTGTTGAGCGCTCTTAAGAGATCGTTTTGTAGGTTGGAAAAATTAAGTTCTAATTTGTCGAGCCTATTAACAATTCGAAAATCCTGTATTTTATTATTGGCCACTGTTTGTCGAAACAAATAAGGTTGTTGGACTCGCGTTGCGTTGCCATCGTGAAATTGGCCACCCATATAACCTTCATAACCACCAGGACCATTTTTATGATAATGAACTCTACCATTCCATATTCTGTCAGTTTTTTGCAACTTCCCATTGGATAATCGTATTGCTTCAAAAAAGACATACCCATTTTTGACTAGCTTGCCATTTTTAAAAACTACATCAGAATTGAGTTTCCCATTTAAAGGGGCGTGATGATTGCTAGCATCAATTAATTTGCTGCCTTGAAGCTCAAAAACATCTGCTAAACCCAGAATATCAAAGGAGGCCCAAACAAAATAGGCCAAATCAGTTGGCTTGGGCGGAACTCCGAGTTTTGATCCGGGAACTCCTGGTTTCCAAGCCCTATCATCAGAAGTGATAGTTGTGCTTATGTTTTTAACTGAGTTTCCCTGATTGTCAAATTCACTAATATGCCTTTCCAAAGATTCTCCATTATCAAAATCATTCAAAGACATAACATAAACTGAGGCACCATTACCTGGGTCAATGCGGCTTCCGGCATAAAGTTTGTCTGGTTGGGCCATATTCATTGACCATCTTGCCGTAGCTTCTTTTGTTTGGGTTTGGACTATATTAATATTAACAAATTGTTTTAAAGAAGTGTTATTCGGTAAAGTTCCAGCCGAAAACCATTGGGAAATATTTCCGGGTCCGAGCACGTCCTTTACTGTAATTGCCAATTCAACTTGAAGGCTGCCATCACCACGAATTTGAGTTCCCTCTCCGGGATAGTCAATGTGAGGGTTTATTTCGTTAAGAGAATATCCTGTATCACTTCTAAGAGTTATCTGGCTAATATAAACATTGGGCAAAAACTGACCAACGGTTTGTTCTGGATTTATAACGTAATTACTCATTTGCAGCCCTTAAGATCTTCTTCGCTTATGTCTGTACTATAAATATTGCGAGCATCAATTTCTTTCTTCTTATCCTCGTCTTCACAATCCAAGAAGCGAGTTGAATAAATTCCCAAAGTTCGATCAGAAGTTAGTTTACACAATACATCTTTGTCGATTTCGTTATCCACATCAACTTCCAGAAAATATTCCACATATCTAGGATCAAGTTTAAGATCAGCGATTCCGGGGATCTCTATTTCGCTTAAATATGATTCCTGGTCTAACAGGATTCCGTTCTTAATTCTTTCAGGATATTTTATAAAATACAAGGGAGTTAGAACTTCTCGTGTTCCACCTTTACCATTACAGATAACTTCATCTTCGATTTCGTAAACCTGGATCTCGTACCCCTCTTTTTCAAATTCTATATTCTTTTCGCTAACGTCCAGCAGGATACCACCTTCAGTTGCAAAAACCTCAATGTATTCATTGCCATAAATATCTGCATCCGGGTTCTCTATAACCTCGTCTACCCCAACTTGTTTCACGGCAGTTTGATATAAAACGTCTTCCGCAGTAATTTGGGGAACATTAAGGGCACTTCCAGTTTGTTCTTTAGTCCACGATGTTGTTCGTGAGGATCCACTAATTGTACCAATAAGTAAATTAACATCCCATGAAGGAGCATAAGAGGAATTTAAATCTGATGTTCCAATTATATTTTGTAATGCATATTGGTTATCGGTGGTTGCGTCTGGTGGTCTTATGGATAAATCTTCGAAATATCTTTTTTCCCACTCATCTTGAGAGCGAATTAAAGTATTTGCTTTGCGGACTTGTGACTCAACTCCTCTAAAGTTATATTGCCCCTCCAATTGTGGGGTGTCTGTTTTTATGCGATTTTGTATATCATTTTGATCTTGTGGTCCATAACCATACTCAGGGTCATAAAGAATGCCATCGTCGAAAAAAGCGTAATAAACTGGCTTAAATTTGCCATTGGAGAGCAAGTATTTGCCGTACTGTGTCAACTGTATGTCGATGACCTGTTCTTGTTTATTAAAAAATTTCATTTAGCCTCCTCCTAACGAATTGTCATTTGGGTCATATCCGGGATCTTGCGATGAAGTTCCGGCACGACCAGCAGCAGCAGCAGTTCCCTCGGATTGATTAGACGAGGCAGCTGTGGATCGTGAGGGTTCTGTCCCAGCACCAGGATCGCCCTGTTCAATAACAGTCCCTTCTCCTTCGGCAATCGCTTCCAGTGCTGGTCTATCTGGAAAATCATCATTAAACTTACTAACGGGTTCCACTTGCGCTAATTCAACTAAAGAGAAGTTGTCATATGGCCAGTTGTAACTATAGTCTAAATTACCCACTGGATTTGAATAAAGACTCATAAAATCAATTCGAGCGGTTGGTGCATCATAACTATCTTTTGTCTGGGCATAATAGTTTGCGGCGGCACGTTGTTTAACCTTGAATATCATCCAACGTACTTGATTATCGGGTGGAAGTGGTTTTCCACCAAAGAACTCATAGCTCTTCATTTCATGAGAAAACGCAGTCGTGGCTAGTTCGGGCACCATAGCAATCTCAGGCATAACTCCTTGCCAAATATCTTTCAACTCATCGTCATCAAGTTCATGCTCAAATTCTAAGACATACATTACAAAAGGTTGTATGTCATTGTATCTATTAAAAGCTAGTTCTGGTGGGAAAACATATTTATCCATTGCCTCCGCTAACGTTGAAACTGAAGTGTTGCTTATAGGTTTGTTTACGTTATACTGATTCCGTTTATCTTCCGGAATTGCGAAATCCGTATTTAACTTGTTTGCTCTTATGTCATTAAACAAGGCGCGGGCTTGCGGCTTGCCGTTTCCATTGAGAGAGAAGAAGTTTTTACCCATAATTGTCCTATGAGTAGTGGCTGCCATACCAGACGATTTGAGAATCTTTGTGGTGCAAAACGGAATTGCCACAATAGCTTCTGAAATTGTTTTCTTTGCCGCAATCTGTCCGATCTTTTTATTCAAAGAAAAATTGTTATTGCTTATTTGGTTAATTGCATTAGATTGGGCTAATTCGGATGGGGCCGAGTTTCTAAACCATTGTGTCATATCTTCAACATTTTGTCGATTTAAAAATTCGTTTGGTGCGCGTTCAATACCAAAGAAAATGCCTTTATTATTTTTTGGAATTTCGCCATAACCACTCCACATTCCTCGACCATACCCTCTTTCTGGTGTTTGGGATTCAGAAAAGTCTAACACTGGTGTTTCCATATGTGGAGAAATAACCCAACGGTTTAAAGATGCGTCAGATGGGTTTTCGACCATTACTCCTTTTATATTGAGAGATGCGGTTACGTCCATCATGTTGACGAATGCCGTTGATTGAAAATAATCTCCGATGGGATTATCGTAAAATTTGGACCACGCACTTCTTCTTGGATCATCACTGGTCTTAAAACTCATAGTCATATTATTTAGAATTTTGCGCCAATTGGGGCCATTACCAGATCCCAAGGTTTGAGCATCTTCAGCAGAGCCCGTATATATTAATCTTACTTTTGCCTTTCCATAAAAATATGGAGGCGTTACTGGTGCAAATGCGGGATCACAATCTCGAAAAGGTACATTTCCTGCATACCAGGCAGCCATATCGGGGTTATTGTTAGTATTAGTTTCACAGTTAAATTTGGGGCCAAAATATTTACCATTCCAAGATCCAGTCACAGCTGAACCTGGTGGACCCCACACTGTTGAAGGTCGCCAACCTTCTAAAGTATAAAAATCGCTATTAGGGTAAGAAGAACTAGCAAAAGTTCCAAAACTTTCAGATACATAACCATTATAATAATCTTGAATCATTATCAATTCATTATCCGCTGATGTATTGGTCTTTTCAATATATGTATCCATTACATATACTTTTTCTTCTTCAATTGTGATATCCCCTTGCGGACGTGATATTATGGACTGCAATTCTTGATTTTGCAAAAAGAAATTTGGTATCTCTGCCAAATAGTTATGCATAGCAGATGAATATAGATCCATAACCGCAGCTGGTGGTCTTTCTGTAAACTCTGCAAAAGGCACCCTTGGAGGTTCGCGGTTTGGTTCGCTCGCTATATAAGAAGGCGCAACGTATAATAATCGATGAGTGCCGTCTGATTTATAGTCAGGAACATAGTTTAGGGGGTCAAGTAAGGACTTAAAAGGAAACCTCTCATTTGGGGTTGAATTAATAAATTTATACCCCGTATAAATATCTGGCTCGGCAAACACATAAGTGCTTCCGGTAAAGATTGGCCAGTCAACTCCTACTCCCGATTTAATTGTATTATATAAAATGCCAGGTCCAAACCAAGGCTGCATTAGAGACTGTAAGGCTAGTTGTTGGGAACCCGATTGGATTCGTGTGGGGGCCGTATTCGTGGATGAAGTAATTGCCCCGCCGCCAACTAAAGAACCCAGTGATTGCGAAAACAAACTAGCAAGCTGAATGCTTCTCTCGGATGGATAAAACCCCTTATATGGTAACAACTTCTTCACAGCATTACATTTTAAAGTAATCTTATTTAGTTGATGATTGTTTGAGAATTTGCCGAAATACTTTTGGAAATCACTAAACGAATATTCCTTAAAGAACTTTGTGTTATAGTCTGTAACCCCATCCGAAGTAGAAAAATTTGTTGCACTTGAAGTTATGGCTGCACCATCTAACGATAAGAATTTATCATTTTGAGCCCGGAAATTGCCACCAGCAGTTTTCACATAATATTCCATATTATCAGAGATTCTAAATTCAGGAATTACCGTGTGTGTTTGTGACAAGCCGCGAATGTTTTCGGCAAACGCTTCATAGGAATCATAGAAAGGATTCTTACCGGCATCAATAGCGGTTTGCCATCTCATACCCTTGTTGAACAGCGCCATGGTATTTTCAACAACAGAGGCAGAGGCGGCATTAAAATCTGTGTAATAAGAACCTGTTTTGTAGAATTCGCCTGCTCCATAATTTGGCAACCAATAATAGAAAGCCGAAGCAGATGGTTTTATATAAAAATCATGAGCATATGAATCGGGATCAATCGACCCGGTGACGCCTCCCATAAACCCGCCTATTTTATAAATGTTGATAGAATTTAATTCTCCAGTATCTAGCCCATTATTAGGAATTGCTGGATTTACAGAAGCAGATAGTCTTGCCGCGCCAACGTTGGCTAAAGCAGGATTGAGAGATGGTGGATTATAAACCAACGGATCCGTACCAAACGACCACACACTTCTTGCCTGTCCGTCTTGGTTTCCGCAAGAATTTGAAATGGTTGTCTGGAAACGAGCATAAGGAGATCCGACAGAAGTTGCCATTGGCGCAGAATATCGGTTGCGATTATAATTCGCACTTCTCCAAAACGTTCTTCGCTCTAATGGTCCGCGATCAATACCGTTGCTTCCGATAGATAATGAAGCAGTGGGTGGAAATGCACTATTAACTGGTGCTGTTTCTGCATATTGTGTCCTCCCACGAGTTCGAGCAAGACCTGTGTTTGCTGCACGAGGATAAATCACCTCAGAATATATTAAACTCTGAAAAGTTGCTTGATATTCTGTTGTGCGTCTTAGTTTATCATAAATCTGTTTATCAGTTTTATAATTTAGACCATTTAAATATTCACCAATCGACTTAGCAGGATCGTTAAGCGGCAAACCTTGTTGGCTCCACAAGCACTTATTATTCGCATATGAGTGT
>Ga0080013_1003358_pt1 | contig 17053 bp, 19 predicted proteins | sample ETNvirenome_6_85_FD_69236 | JGI IMG/M metagenome (GOLD analysis project Ga0080013, IMG submission 69236) | Marine viral communities from the Pacific Ocean - ETNP_6_85 (SPADES assembly) (version 2) | ecosystem: Environmental > Aquatic > Marine > Oceanic | place: Pacific Ocean | collected 2013-06-19 | reverse complement strand
CTTAGCCTCTTCCGGCGTCGCTCCGCGAGGGAATAAATGATTAGGTCTTACGAGCATCTTTTCTATGCCTGCACGTTGGGTATCGGTGAAATTAACACGAGGAGCCTTGTTAAGGGTGCCTGGAGGTAAATCAGAGCCGATTTTCTTGTCCTCATCCTCAACCGGTTCAACAAACCCCGTATCTCCTTCTGTATCGCCATTAAAACCTGGTGCTGCATCGTCTCCCTGACGCGTTGGTTCCTTCTCTTGCGGTGCCCAAATGCCGACCAACTTCCTGGCGTTCGTATTACCTTTATCGAGCTTCGCCTGAAACTTATTCCGAAAATCGGATTCACCCCAGCTCATGCTTAGACCCTTCGCTTGGATTAAGACCTTAGGGTTCCCGGGGTTCGCAGCATTTGGCTGCGGTGTCATGTTAACGTTAGTATTCTGTCCGCCGCCCTGCAACGCAGTACCCGTCAGCGCAGCTGCGAAAGCCTTTCCTATATCTTGGACAGCCGTTTGTTGCTCAGGGGTGGGGTCCCACGCCTCCTCTAAAAAGGAAGGGTTCCAGTTGCGCTGTCTGATTCCTGTATAGGAATCTAGTAACTGTTCAAAGATTTCGTTAGACATAAGAAACGGGGTAGCTCCTAATATATTTAGGACCTACCCCATATTAAAGTAACTTTAAAAGTCGTTTAGATAATATTATTACGTAGGCTTCAGAATATCTTCGAAGACCGAGTCACCATTCTTAAAGTACCCAACCATATCGTACCGCAAGGTAACTTCGATGGAGTGGAATTCGTTTGTGGAATAATTAAACTCAGCGAGACGCCAGTTTTTTGGCCAACATCCATAAAGACGTGCCACCCACTGGGGCTTACGAGTGTGGTCTAGTAGAACCACATCTACAGTGCGCTTAAAGCCACCACCGCCCTCGATAGTCTGTCCTGAAATTTCAGAGACAACCGAGTTAGAGTGAGTACCCGTAATTGGGTCATAGGTTGTACGCATCCAGTTGAACAAAGCTTTCGCTGCATCACCTTTAAGAAGGTTATCAAATGTAACGACAGTCTCTTCAGTGGAAGGACGACCAGGGTAGTAGAACTTATCATTTACACGGTCAACCATGATGTTTTCAACACTATAGCCAATTTGCCCAACTTTGTTGGCGGCTAGAGTAAGAACATTATCAGGGTCTTTAATACCCGTGTTAGAGAGGATGCTTCCTACAACACCTCCAATTCCATCAATCCGGATTAGCCAGCTGTATGAACGATAAGAATCATACCGATGGAAAAGTTCCGTACCAGCGGTAGCACCAGCCACGTCTACAACGCGTCCTGTATCTCCGAAAAAGTTTGAAAGGTCAATGTCAACCATTATTTAGTCTCCTATTGTATATAGTCCCTATTAGGCGGTGGGAAGATTTAGACCAAGCGTTGCGCTTGTGAGATTCAATTCAAAGACAATGACTTCAGCCGCTTTGACAGGTTGCAGGATAACCTTACACCAAAGCTCACTTCTATCAATTCGAATTGGAGTGTTAGTTGTGCTATCACAGATAACCTTGAAATCTGTTACACCACGACGACTCTTGATATCAGCCATCATAGGTTCAACAGCATTAGTAATTCGTTTCCAAGTTGCAGCATCGTTAGGCTCAAACACGAACTGGCGTGTTGAGGCAAGAAGCATCTTCCGGATGATAATCATCAAGCGACGGACGTTAATCCTATCAAGAGATGTCGGCGTGCGTTGTGTGGTACGTTGTCCCCAAATCACAATGCCGTCCGTGAGGAATTTTTGAATCGGGTTAATACAGTTTCCAGCACCGTAAAGAGCATCCCGGTCTCCCTGTGTGAGAACCATCTCAACATCCACAGGCTTAGTTAGACGCCCGCGAGTAAGACCCGCAGGAGCAACCCAAGCGTCAAACGTGGCATCAGTGAAGCACATTTGGCGAATTGCAAAGATATCGGGAGACATGTACTCATCCACTTGAGTAAATGTATTAAACAATTTTACCCAAGGCCAATATACACAAGCGTAGGAGCTGTTTAGAGCGGCAGTACGCCCTTCAGCAGTTCCGTTGGACCATGCGATGGCATTTTGAGGGGAAGAGATTCCGAGCGGAGGGTTGGTGACATACAAAAACTCTTGAGAAGTTTCTGCGAGTGTAACCGCGCCGTTAACAATATTTTGTTCGGTACATCCAGGGATAGCGAGCATGCTGATATCCACATCTTCCGCAAGGTAGGAGTAAATACCATTCATAGCTACACCGTTTCCAATTACTGCGGCTTTTACCTCAGCATCAGACCAAGATTTGCTCCCGTCTCCAAGGTCTCCATTAACTCCATCAGTGAAGTTTACAATATTGTTTACAAGTTTGGCGTATGGTACATCAGCAAATGCAAGAGCAGAGGCAGTTCCATCATTACCAATCCAAGTACCTGATGTAGCACCATTGCCTGTCATTGTATCGCCCCACGCCGTAGGGAGGGTCCATAGAACACTATCCAACGTGGAATTATCAACAGCAAACTCCCCAATAATGTACTCAGAAGTTTTATTGGACTCATCACTCGTGTTGTTAATCTCGTCTTCAGGATTTAAACTAGTACCACTAGTGTTATCCGTTAAATTAACGACAACAGATTCTTCGCTGCCGCCGGCTTTCAACAAATTCCAAACACTATCAGCACCTTGTCTGGCAGTCGTTACTGTTTGTAGTCCTGTAACTTTAGGACCATAAGTCGCAAACGTGCTGCTATAGTTATATCCCGCGCCGGGGTAAAGTGTTCGTACATGGTAGCACCCGCCGTCGGGGGCATCAGCTGACAGCGTGAGAGCGGACGCCATGCAATTGCTTGAATTTAATACAGTGTAGCTGTCCAGTCCAAAACCACAGGACATGGCGATGGTGTTTCCAACGTTTGACGAGAAAGCAGCATTCTGTCCAGAGTAAGAGGTGATTGTGTCAAGGTCGGTTCCTGCGGGTATAATTCCAAAGGAATCAGTTGAAGACCACATCGTAACGTGCAGCATAGCATCTTTGCCGGCATAACTCCCGACGAAATTACCAGCCGAATCGCTGGCTACAACAAACGAAACCGGAGACTCAGGGGTCGTACTTTGGTTTACTACTTCTTGCACTTTAGCAGCGGCTCCTGGAGTTGTAGCACTCGTAGCGGAGGCGGGACTACAATTAAACAGTAGGGGGTCCGGAGTTTGGGTAACTCCACCCGAATCACTAACTGAAACCATAAAGAAGTAATACGCGTCGGCGTCCATCTCATTAACATTTACGTGGGGACAGTTTCCAACAAGATTAGGGGCGTCAGCAACATTTGCACTTACAGTAGCGGCTCGCGTGTAGTATAGAGCATTCGTTCTTTCCAGAATCTGATAACCACCAACTAGACCTAAACCACCTTCGGCGTCATCAGGACGACCAAAAGTGTTAATAAGTTGCTCCTGAGTCGTACATAGGGTCGCTTTGCCGACGGGTCCTTGAGAGGCAAAACCCATAACACCTACCGTAGTAGAGTTAAGGGATGGGGTGTAATCAGACCAATCTTTCTCGATTACGTATACACCGGGGCTTACATATGATGGCATTTGTTTTTTCTCCTAAGCGTTTGAAATTTTCAGTAACTTTCGTTGTTCAGCAACGCGAACCAAACTAGTTATCAAATCCCCGTTAATAACAACGGTCGATTTAGAGGGAACCCATAGATGGTCGTATCCACCACCGGGTTTCTTTACAACGACTTCAAGTCCTTGTCGGGTCATATTTTTAATTCTTTTGTAGGTAGTACTCATGGGAATTTCCTCTACTTGTATTTAGAAGGGTACCTATGCGAAGTGTAGAGATTTTTTAAGGTTATTTTACGAAGACTCTGTAATGGTAACAGGGACCCTCAGAGGAAGCCCTCCTGAACTAGTTTTATGAAGGGTTTGGGTTTATTTACATATAAAGAAAAACAGCTCCCGTTAAGGAGCTGTTTTATTTAAATGTTATTACCTAGCAAAGGAGGTCAGTTCGCCAGCCAAATTCAGGTGAGGTGTTGGCCGACCCAGCCGACGTAGAATCCGTGCTGTAAGCCAGCCCACCTTGACGCATCCAGGAATTCAAGTTAATAACAAAAGATAGTAAAGTTTCCGCGTCATCCACCAAGTTGCCGCTCTGACCTACAGGAGAATCAATCATAATCTCTTTATAAATCTGAGAGTTATGGTACTCGTAATCACCGCTAACGGATAGTCTACTGTAGCCGCCAGGTTGGTAGTGAATGTAACCACTTGTGCCTAATCCCGTAGAACTATCAAAACTATTAACAACAGCACTCATACAAGTAAAAGTGTTATAAGTACTACTAGGCGCTAGAGACCAGTCAAAAAGACTTTCATCTACATTAGTAGTAAGTTCTAATTTAAAATATAACGCTTGCTCACAATCGAGCGGCCAAGCTCCGTCAGGGGAAGAGGCTGATACTTGAGTATAAGTGATATAAGCATTTTGCTGGTGTAAAAATACTCCGCTTGGCTCGCTTGAGGGGGTCCAGTCACCAAGTACGGATTGGCCTGCGGAATCATTGACGGGAATTGGGGTGGGGGTCATGTTTGTTTTCTCCTGTTATATCTAGTGATGCAGATGAATATAATTGCTTTATTTTTGTTTATATTTATGGTAAGTGTTCTAGTTAGATAATCTCCGTTTGCACTGGGCGTCGAAGCCAGCGCGAACCATCTTTTCAACTTCCCAATATGTCCTCTCCCAGTGTTGCAGGGCCGCAGTCCCCGCTGACGGCGGTGTACCGATACAACCCCCGTCGCACGGTATTGGACATTTCCAACCGCAATCGTCCCCAGGAAGGCAGGGACAATTCGTATGCACGCCTGGACCATCGGCAAAATGTTTTTGAAATGCCGCACCAACCTTCTTAGGGTCGATTTGGTCTTCGGGCCAACCTGGACAATCGACGACTTTATCACCAGACGCACAACGCTTCACGCACAGCGGCATTTCCCAGTACCTGTCCACGGCGCAGGCACTAACACACAAGAAACAGTCCCGAGAATCGTCAACCATTATGTCCTCTAAGGGAACCCTCACGGTCAGCTCCTTGTCGATTCCCGGTCCGTGCGCGCAGTAGTCGTTTGGACCAGTCCCCACGTCCGGACACGCGCCACGTTTTACACATTCAAGATTGTAAGTAATTCGCACTTTAGCCATTATCACGCCGCAAAAGCCCGTTATCTTAGTTATTGTTGGATATTTCCAAGTTGCAACTAGTTCACAAGGGGCTGTCATTTTTCCAAAGTCTCCTAGTTAGATAAGAACCATTTGCAATTGCGGGCGATTCCAGTGAGGAATTGTTGTTCCAGCTTCCACAATTTCTCCCCGCTCGGGCCGTCCCCACATTCTTCTTCGGGCTTGCAAGGACACATTTGTCTTGACAGCAGCCCACCTTGGGCTCCGCCGCTTCCGATGTCTTCGAACAACTTATCAACCTTCTTAGGGTCGATGTGCGATTCGATGCCACCTTCGCACGGGATTATTTCTTCAAACGGATTCCCTATTGCCCCCCCGCCGATAGTCTCGCAGGCATTCAGGCACCTATCTTGGTTTTGCCCCTTTGGCCAGTTGAAGTTGAGGCAATTCTGAACACACTTCAAACAACGCTCGGCTGCTAGGGCTTGGCTTCCGCACCCTAGCGGATTGCATCCATACACCAGCAGCTCCAAGGGGTACGAAAAAGTAAATGTCTTAGTTTTCTTCCAGGAGCACGCGTCGCCCGCAAGCGGACAGTCGGTTTTTTGTTTGCATTCAAGCTCGACATCAACTTGAAACGTGAGCATTGTACCTGTGCCACCGGAAAGAATTTTTATAGGATGCTTGACTTTTGTCGAAAATGTACAGGGGGTTGGCATTTTTCCAAAGTCTCCTATTAATTATGGGCTCTCATGCAAAGCTCGTCACAGAAAGCTTTAGCTGCAATTCTCATCCGCCAGTGGATTAGTCCTCCTGGCGGGAGCCCGTGGCCACATTGACAAGGGACGCCACCGGGAACATTCAACGGAAGATTTTCCATGGCGTCTTGTACGGCGTTTTTGAGAATGGCTTCCACTTTTTCTGCGTCAAGGGAAAAGAGCTCACAGGGGCCTCCTTTCTCATTACACTTGGCCACACATGTTACTGACTGCCAGCCTTTGCGGGTGCACTTTGCCAAACACTTAAGACAATCTGCCTGGGTGTATTTTGGTTTAATCCCTTGCCATGGTTCCGGGTCGTCAGTAAGAATCTCACTAAGGGGCAACCGAACGGTCAGGGTCTGTTCCTCACTCTCCCATGCGCAGGAAATGGCTGGCTCGTGGGCGTCGCATGGTCCTGTCTGTTTACAGGCTAATAGATATTTAACCTTGATTTCGATTAGTGGTGGGTTCGAGCCTCCTACGAGTAGGTCAGGAAGCCTATTATTAAGGTCCCCCTCTCCCTCGTACCTGGTGATTTTAGCCCATAGGCGGCAGACATGATGCATTTGTTTTCCTCTACTTATATTTAGGAGGGTACCCATGCGAAGTGTAGAGATTTTTTAAGATTATTTTACGAAGACTCTGTAATGGTGACAGGGACCCCCGGAGGAAGCCCTCCTGAAGGTGGACCTTTCCATGATTCGAAGGGAACCAGTGTGGAAGTTTCCTGGAGGTAAGCGTCATAATTAAGAGAACGGATTTCCCCAGTCCGTGTAAATGTAACAACATGTGAAGGGATATAAGCCTCTACTTTAAATCGTACTCTACGTTTTAGTATCCGGTCTTCACGGTCCTTAGCCACTGTAGTAGATGTTTCATCTACCTTTTCCAAAAAGGCTTGATATACCTCACCTTCCCGTAGGTGTATAGGCAAGTTTGGTCTAAAACTAAGCAGCAGCTGCTCCGTAAGCTGATTGATATCTTCCACGTAACGACCCCAAACGTTCACTCCAAAATACAGGTCAGCTGCAAAAGGCGCTTCTGCAATGTATCTAATTGCCCTCTGTTTCTGAGGGTCCCAAAACTTAGAATCAACCAACGCTTCTAAAGGTCTACGTCGTTTAATCGCAGGTTCTATCCCTTCAAATTGAAGAGAGAGCATAGGCAACGTAGTATTTTTGGTTTCCCTAATCTTTGCAACAGCCCGCTCGGGGTTAGCGTATATCACATCTACACTTCGAACGGTTTCATCCCCCTTCAAGACTTTGTACTCAGAGAACATCTCCTTTAACCTCGTAGTAAACGTACGATAAAAATCTGCTTTTTGGTAGGCAGCAGATGAATTTATAGCTGATAGCTCTATCCGTATAGCAGAAAGGTCCCAAAGAGCGCCCGGCATTAATACACCTCATCCTCGCCGAAAGCTTGGTCTTCCCTCGTGATTTCAACATCATCACGGAGGATTCTAGCTGCGCAAACTAAATGGTATACGCCATATACTTCAAAGCTGTCTTCCTGTACTTCATAAACTTCATACTTTAAATTTTGAAATTCAGGCTGTAAGATGTCACCGGGAATAATAGGTCTTCCAACGATTTTCTCAGCGTAGCTCTTATTAAAAGTAAAGAGCTGGTCACTTGTTACCTCGATACCGAATTCCGTTAAATTTTCCTCCAATGCCTGAGGTTCGTAATGCCCTTGCATTACAATAGGTTCGTTAGAGATGGCTTTCATCGAATCCTCTCCGTAAACATCATCTGCCAAGCCTTCACGTCTGTAGAATTTATAGAGAAGAATTTTTGAACCTCCGAGACGGATAAGTTCATCATCAACTAAATTAAACAACTCAATGTCCGGATTGTCTAAATCATACAGATTAAGCAGGTCATTAAAGGTTTGGGTTGTATCCCCTATAATGTTAGTTTTCGTTCGAAACTGCTTGCCACGAGCCATTAGAATGTTGAGAAGGTAGGCGGTTCTTCAATCTCAAGTAACAGGTCTTGAACAAGTTTGTCTTGTTCTTCATTTCCCTGTAAAACCAACGCCTCTCCATTCAACTGAGTGCCTCCGCCAGGAGATGGTAGGATGTTGTACTTCCCGCGAATCTGACCTAAAATTACCTTACAAATTGCAAGAGAATATTTTTGAAGCCAGCTAACAAAATAAGGATGCAAGGTTTGAGCATCAAGGGCTTTATACTCTACGATAACTTCCTGGTTAACTGCCGGTGTCGGCGCTAAATTTAAGTACCGTCCGTTCAGTACTGTTACAGTCCCGTCATTTCCCAAAATCTTACGGAGCATTTCTAGGTGCTCAAGTATGAGATAATAATCCCCTACGGCAAAATCTCTAAACAAGAAATTATCTTGAAAGTACTTAATAAAGAAATCAAATTCTAAGGTACCGTTAGCCTGAGCAAGACTAAGTAGATGCTTTTTATAGGCACAATACCTAAAATTATTCATAACCACGGCAGGCAGTTCATAAAGCGCGAAGCCTGCAGAAGCGGCAAACGTGCAAATCTGCGTACACCAATCAGGCGCGTGGTAATCTAACTTTGAGACCGCTTCATCAATGGCAGTCTGCATTTGAAACTCAGTAAGCTCAACTCGAACCACAGGATACCCTAACCTAGCGAGAACAAAATCCTGTATAACTTGATAGAACTCACTAAAATTGGTATCATCGGTAAAACGCCTGCGGTTAACCTGCTCGTAATCAATACCAGAGGGATACTGCCACGCATCTAGATGCGCAGTGCTTCCTCCGACAGTGCCTAATGAGTTTCCCCAGCGCGTTTGTGGTCGCACTGCTCTGTAGCTCATAATTAAGCTCCCTTATCGGATTTTTTCGCTTCGGTTTTGACTTTGGCTTTAACCTTAGCAGCTTTGGCAGCTTTCTTAGGCGTGACGATTTCACATCCGATAGGTAAGTCTACCGTTTCTCCAATATGAACTGTTTCGCCTGCAGGGATATTCCATGCAAGCCGACCCGAAACGCGGACCGTATGATTTGTTGTGTTGTGTATTAAAGGCATAAGTTGATTCCTCTGTGTTATATAGATGAATAAAGAAAGAGTCGCGCCAAAAAAGACGCGACTCTTAGTTTATATCCTAGGGGGTCTTATTAGACACCCGCGATAGAGTTACGACGGAAGGGGTTGAACATGTAGTTCGCACCAGCGCCCACGAGACGGATAACCCGGTAAAAACGCGAATCAGGAGTCACTGCGGCTTTGCCGTAGCGAGTGATAAGCCCTTTACGAGGTTGGAAAGTCTCAGGGTCCGTAATGGTTGGTAGCATCTGCAATGGGATATATGGAGCGTAAACGAATCCAGAATCCATCGGAGAAGAACCTTTATAACCCATCAGCATTTCGTCATCAGGGTATAGAGGGTCTACGTACACATCAAACATACCTTGCAGTTTACCTGCGTAGTTAATGTTTGCGCCAAGCTGACCATCCCAGTTACCGCCCTTAACACCGCCTTCAAGTTTGGCAGCAGAGTTAAGAATAGCAGCAACCAACGGTGAAGTGATAATCCAGTTACCAGCACCACGGTACGTACTCTTGTAAATGTCCTGAGCAGCAAAGTTCAGAACAGCAAGCAAGTTAGCGTAAGCCTGACCAACGTGACGTGGCGACAAGTTCAAAGAAGTTGAAGCAAAATCACAGAAGAACACGTTACGACTGTTAGCGTAAACAGGAGTACCAGAAAGCTGACCAGCAACTTCATACAAGAAGGCGGAAGGGTCAAAAGTTTGGCCGTTCCGTCCAGCACCAGTAATGTTATTGCTGTTAGGCATATCCATAATGGAACGTTGCCATGCACCAGCAGAAGAGAAATCGTAGGCGATGCCACGAAGGTCTTCAATTAGTTCACGGTCAATTTCCAAAGCAACTTCCTTACCGAGCAAGTCAGTCAACTCACGTTCGAGGTCCAGGTTGTGGTACGCACGAAGGTCTTGAGCGGCTTCGAGAGTCCACAGCGCACGGAACTTACGGGTGCGAGCAGTGACTGCTTGTTGTTGGATGTGAAAGTTAACTTCTGGAATAACACCATTAGGAGTGGAATCAAACGCTGAAAGCGAAGAACCATCAATTTCAGAAGGAATCTGAGTAGTACCCAGAACTTCACCTGCAGATACGTTATAACCAACTGTGTTGCCCGCTTCCGGGAACGCAGCAATTTGACCTCCAACAGTAGAACTGCCATCAGTTACACCAGAGGCGTAAATGTTAGACAGGTCAAACGATGAAGCATCAGCGTTAGTACCAGCTTGGTCAAAACCACCAGCAGGAGCAGTGCCTTGAGCGGCATTTGCACCCCACTGTACGCCAGCATCACCGATAGTGCGCTGACCGTAGGTCAAGTCATACTTGCTATAGATGGTTTCGCGGCGAGTGTCCGTAGCGCGGTCATAACCCAGATAGAAAATCTGAGATACAGGACCTTGCATGGGCTGAACACCACATACCTTATTAGCTAACAATTCGGGGAAGACCCGACGAACCAAGGGGAACGCGAATTTCTGGAAAGTACCGATGGTACCAACGGTCGTGGCTGCTTGACCTGGAGTCGCCTCAGAGAGTACACCTTCACGCGCTTGTTCGTTAACAATATGACGAGCTTGGTTTTCTAAGAGGACCGCAGTGCTTTCACGAGTGTGCTGGTCATCGATGCCTTCAAGAATTGGTGTCCACTTGTCACAAAGAGTTTGAGAAACGTTTGATTCTAACATAGTTTTTTACCTTATTCTTGGTTGGTTTTAATGAGTTGGGACAATCTGATGACGTCCTCATTCAGGAAGAAATTCTCCTGAGCTGAATCAGGGAGAGATTGGGTGCCATGAGTTTCGTTAGTTATCATGACTGCAGATTCCGAAGACTTGAAGGGAACTTCAGCTTTTTCCTTTTCTTCTACAAGTGCTTCATTAAGACGTGTAAGTTCGGTTACACGCGAGTTGTTCTGAGATTCGAGTAGGCTGGTGTGTTGCACCGATTCCTCAAGCTTGCCTGTGAGTAAATTAACTTCATCTTGTAGCTTAGCATTCTCAGCTTCATAGGTACTTACGACGCTGTCAACATCATTGCTTTCAATTTCAGAAGCAACGATGGCTTTGACAGCTTCAAATACCTTGTGAGAACGCATTAAGTCATTATCAGCTTCCAGCTCACGCCGGGCGGTATCCTTTAACTCATCGAGTTTGGTACGCAAAAAAGCTCTGACCTTGGCTTCAAGAAGTTTAATTTCATCACCGACACGCTCCTCGACGACAGAGTCTATGAGAGTCGCTACCTCTTCAATCCCACTTTCAGTAAGACCTTCAGGTAGTCGCTCAACTATTTTATCGATTTTTGTGCTCATGGTTTATATCCTGTTGCTATGAGTATTTATAATATTATGACAAGAAAGACAGTTTATTTTTATATCTTGCCCAATCTGCGCTTTAAAGCAGTGATGTATAAGCGGTCATTATGCAAATGACTTAGCTCTTCCACAATAGGCTGACGAGCCTCTTGAAGTTGTTTGCTTTCCGTAACACCAGGGAAAGCATCCTGGCTGGATGGCTCCGATACCATATCAAATGTAATCATATTATAATTCTCACCTACGACATAGTTTGCCCCACCTTCACCTAAATCAACCGACCCAGTGCCCCGCGAAGAAATTCCTAATTTAACACCAGCTCGAAGAAGTTCAGTTAGAACTTTCCCGGAGGGGGTATTAAGAACTTCGCCCTCACCCATGACGTGGTTTCCCTGCATATACAATTTTGTAATAACATGAGAAACATTTCCTAAATGAACAATCTCATCTGAGGGGTGGTCCAGTTCTCCTAGAAGACGGCGGTCTCCTATTTGCTTTTGAAGCTTTTTAACTTCACGCTCCAATAACCGGCGACCGTAAATTCTTTTATTCCCGTTTGGACGTTCAGCTTCAGAGAAAACCCCACGGAATTTTGTAGACTTGGCGCCTCGGCCTTCATTCACCAAGGTCACTTCACCAAACGAAAAAATATCTTGAATAAGCATTACTTGTTCAAAGCTCCAACTCTGCGTAGTAGAGGGCGGTTCTCTCCTTGAGCTTTCTTTCTCCCTAAACGTCCAGCTGTTGCAACGGCTTCGTCCCCATCTTGAGCATCTAACTTCCTTTGAAGTTTTTTTACTCCGCCGGAGCCTTCCTTTACGGGTGGGCAGCTATCTTTTTCAGCATCTTGAATCCGCCCTTTTTGGGCTTCGCCGAGAACAGAGTCTAAAAAGGTTTCAAAGGCTTCTTTTTTCACCTTTCCTTTTTTCTTAGAGAGACGGGCTTTAGCAACTTTACGTAAAGATTTATCTGTTGCAGCAACAGGGACGTTATCTTTACCCATGGGTTTCGCATCAACATCATATTCTTTATTAGCAGAACCTGACATGTTAACACCAATACTTCCCACGGCGGTCATCTCTTTCACTTCATTCTTGTCTCCGTGAGCTTTCGCAGCCTGACCAGCGGCAGCGGCGCTTGCTGGCTTCACTGCACCGCCTTTGGCGGGTCTGCCTTTGTCGTCTACTTTATACCCTTGAATCTGTCCTTTTGCTTTATCCTTTGCGTCCAGACGGCGAGCCTTCTGTTTAATCCTTAGCTCTTTAGCCCTACCTGCGCCAGCTGGAGTGGAGGTGTCGATACCTGAGATTATCTTATCGTAATCTAATTCCTCAGTCACACCTTTCCGCTCATTAAGTACGCGCTGCATAATTTTATGAGCTTCCTTTAATACGGAAATCTCATGCCCAGTTAAAGACTCATTTTTCTCGTCTCCTGTAGTCTTCTTGCTTCCGTCAGCGTTTAAACCAGCTTTAAGTCTGCGGTCTCGTTCTTTTTTTACTTGCTCAGGGGTAGGAGGGGTAAAGTTTTGCTTTCTGTCAGCGCTATACTTTTGGGAGGGGGTGTCCCATTTTCCCCCAATACCCCTAGCTTCGTTTGTATCTCCATCGGCGGTTTTTGCTTTAGCTTCAGCTTCTTTTTTGGCTAGGGCGTTGCGTTTGGCTTGACCCGGACCTGCACCTGGCTGAGACCTGAATTTTCCAATGGTGATTTTTTTGGGAGCGGCGGCGGTGCCTGGAATTAGCCTACCACTGTCGTCGGTAGCTTCATTTTTCTTTTTTTGTGATTCAGCGGGTGGAACGTCGCCATACACATCACTTCCCAATTTATCAGCGCCAACGTTATCAGCATCCTTCGCTAACGAGCCGGGCTTTTTGTTGTAGTGTTTACGGAGACGGGATGCTCCACCAGGGCTCGGCTTCTTACCTGCGGCTACGTCCGACTTCGCGACCTTAAGACGCTCTTTGCCGGTTGTAGATTCTTTTAAGAAAACTTCCCGTTGGGCATCAGTAATTTCCACAAGGGGCTCAGCCTCGACGACGTATGCGGGAGAGGGTTCATCAGTGGCTTCGACCGTAGGAGGCATGCCACGCATGATATCATCAGCCATACTCATGATACTTTTGCCCATCGAATTAAGCCTCCTCTGCTTCTTCCGCTTCTTCGGCAGCTTCTTCTGCTTCTTCGGCAGCTTCTTCTGCTTCTTCTGCTTCTTCTGCTTCTGCTTCTTCGGCAGCTTCTTCTGCTTCTTCGCCATCCTCGTTTTCACAAACCAAGCGGGCGTACAAGTTACCTTCGCCGTCATCATATACGCCTTCCAAGACATAATCTCTTTCTTCGTAAGAAACCTCAGAGATACGAGACTCACGTCCACTTTCGTCGACGCTAACCACTGCTTGGTCAGAAAGAGGGTCTAGACGAACATAATAACTGTCATCAGAGCCTTCAATGACTTCTTCGGCTAAAGTAAAGCGCGAATCACCGCATTGATAGATGTTCTCTGCAACTGGGGCGGCAACCGTGTATCCCAAGGTTTCCATTAAGGAGCGTGCATGTTCATCAGTTACATGGGTGAACTGTGTGCTTACTTCGTTTAAATATTTCATTGTGTGTGTGGGAGGTCTTCTTTCCTCAGATGTATCTAGTCATTTTTGGTAGAGGACTACTTCTTTTTATTTTTTAATTTCTCAATCTCAGCCCTCAAGTATCCTAATTGCGTGTCTTGAGCTGCGGAGTGTGCATCAATGTCCTTCTGGGATACGGAATTGTGTATATCCGCCAACTTTTTAACCCATCCGCGACCTCTCTTAGTTAGAAGAGGAACAAGTACAAAAATAGCCAAATACCATAAACCTATAGTTTCAACTAAGCTTGTAGTCTCATGTATAGCAGCAGCAGGGCTATCCCCAATTACTTCAGGGGGAGCTTCTTCTTCAAGTAGGTCTATGGCTACCACTCCAGCAGTTGCCCCTATAGCTGCTCCTCCAGGTCCTGCTAGGCTTCCTACTGCAGCTCCTCCAGCCGCTGCTCCTGCGGTCATAAGTGTTGAGCAACTTCCCAATAAGAGAAGTGCTATGCTAAATAACTTCTTGCCACACATAAGATTCTAAATAAATCGACATTACATTCTCACCATAATTCCCAAACGTAGAGAATTTTATTTTAGGTTTAACGCTAGAGCCCGCACCAAAACCAATCGGATAGGAGAATGTTTCGCTTTGTGGTTGGTAATTGGTTAAAGGAAATTTGTATGCGGAAACGATGTTGTACGACGGTGTTGCAACACCATTCTCTACGGTCAGCCGATGTGCTATTTGGCTATTCGCATTATCTTCCCAGACAATACGAAAAGTTGCATACATTGTATTATAGACGTGCGCAGCGTGTACAAAATTATCTAAAATATACTCTTGTCCTGCGACATCCTGAGGGGTGACTTGGGAGATAAAGGGGGTATTTGACTGCGAGCCCGGCATCCAATGCTCTGTAGTAGCTCCGAGTCCACCTCCCCCTCCTCCGGCGTTGGTTTCTAGGATGGTAATTCGGTCATTAAAACCGTTAACAGTATGAACCGCTGCGTCTGCTTTAGATTCTAATCTTTCTACAGAGCTCCTTATGTACTTGTAATCCTCTAGTGTCGTAGCAAGTTCAAGATTAAGCGCGTTTCGTGTGATGAAGGGGTTGAACCCGTTAGGGTCTAATGACCCCGCTATAGCGGCTCTCTCTCCGTAAGTAAGCTCAGCACTTCTTAGGAAGGGTCTAATATCGACAATATTCGCGGAATCAATAGGGTCTCCCGTCTGGTACCCCTGAGGAACTTTAACATAAGCGACGGGTAAGGTAAAAGACGCGGCTGTGGTTACTTGTTTCGCTGCCCACTCTAACCCGAATTCCAGGTTCTGAGTGCCGTCATCTTCATTTGCATGCCATGCATAATTAATTAAATCCTCAGGCATAGGCACAGAACCGAACTTTGTATAGTTGGAACTGTTCGGCATATCTGCAATCCCCATCCCTGTAATCCGTCCTTGTGAGCGAGACTTTCCATCTACAAAACGGGGACCATTAGCATTTATTCCTGCTGCGCTGTCGGTTCTAAAATACGCACCCTTTATAACTCCCAGCCCGGTTTCAGGGATAACTCCCTGCTGAACAAACGAGGGGGATGTTGACGGCTGGTCTCCATCCGTGTCCAGAGACTTGCTTCCCTGTACATAAACTAAATCCACTCGTTCGGATGGTGCTGTTCCGCCGTTAAAATCGCTATCAACAAAAGATTCCAAGGTAATTGATTTTTCTGATAACATTTCAACGACAGCTGTGCGCGCGACTCCTTGAGTTTGTCTCACGCTAGGACTGACATCAGTTGTAGGTAAAGAGCCTTGGTTCACTTGTAAATAATACTCATTATTAAAGTAAACAACTTTATCTCTCATCATTCGCCAGCCACTATCACGCGTAGCGGGCAGTTGCATCCTGCAAGTAAACCGTCCTGGGTTTACGAAAACCTTTCCTAACCTACTCCCCACTCCGCTTAGGGGCTCCACAAACGCTTTTAAATCACTAAGAGATGCAGTAGAGAACGAGCCTGGGCTCTCTCCCTCTTTACCTGAGGTGCGGGCGGAACCGTCACCTACCCCTAAAGTAGTCTCTAAAGACTCAATGCGTGACTGCAGCAATAAATCATTTGTGACCAAATCAGTGAGTGGTAAATTATCCACTTCCCAATAGTATGGGTCATTAGGTTGGTAAAAACGGATGTTTGTGTTGACGTTAGCCATTATTCATTACTATTTAGTTCAAATATATCTAGGGACCTTACCCCCACACCCCAACTTGCGTCGGTGCTTGTGGAATCTCTCCCTTCCGAGGCTGGGACAGCGTGAGTTCTAACAATAGACAACAAATTTACTTTCTTATTCGCAGCATGTTTTGCATTGGCAAACAAAGAAGCCGCGGATTGGTCTAAGTAATTAGACATGTACCCTTCCCAAGTCATGTGAATTGGAGGGACAGGTAGTTGAGGATGTAACTGACCCGCATCCCATATCATCCCGTAACCCTCAAGCATATGCATATGAGTTACCATATCTTGTATTTTTCCAGGTACTCCTGGTTGCTGTCCTGGATGTCCTTGTCCAAAAATTTGCTCCCAGCCACACAGTTGACCACCCTGCAACCAGAACCAGTCCGGGTCGTTATTGGGGTATACCCCACCTCCGCTGCCCGGCTCCTTAACCGTTGATGAGACCGGACCGATGGTCGGGGTGGTAGAAGTGGTAGTAGGGCCGCCAGGAGTGGTGGTGGTAGTCGAGGTTGTAGTAGAAGAGGTAGTAGTGGTGGTAGTCGAGGTTGTAGTAGAAGAGGTAGTAGTGGTTGTAGTAGACGAGGTTGTAGTGGTTGTAGTAGACGAGGTTGTAGTGGTTGTAGAAGAGGTTGTAGTGGTTGTAGAAGAGGTAGTAGTGGTTGTAGTAGACGAGGTTGTAGTGGTTGTAGTAGACGAGGTTGTAGTGGTTGTAGAAGAGGTTGTAGTGGTTGTAGTAGACGAGGTTGTAGTGGTTGTAGAAGAGGTTGTAGTGGTTGTAGAAGAGGTTGTAGTGGTTGTAGTAGACGAGGTTGTAGTGGTTGTAGTAGACGAGGTTGTAGTGGTTGTAGAAGAGGTTGTAGTGGTTGTAGTAGACGAGGTTGTAGTGGTTGTAGAAGAGGTTGTAGTGGTT
>Ga0080013_1003357_pt1 | contig 17055 bp, 26 predicted proteins | sample ETNvirenome_6_85_FD_69236 | JGI IMG/M metagenome (GOLD analysis project Ga0080013, IMG submission 69236) | Marine viral communities from the Pacific Ocean - ETNP_6_85 (SPADES assembly) (version 2) | ecosystem: Environmental > Aquatic > Marine > Oceanic | place: Pacific Ocean | collected 2013-06-19 | reverse complement strand
AAGAAAAAGCTCTCTTATATACTGTCTAAGAATAGTCTCAGAAATCATCATTACTGTATACCTGTTCTACTTAGTATACATATTCTTCTTAAGACGTTCTTAACAGCGACTCATTAATATAGTTAGTCGCCCTCAGAGCCTCTCTGGGCATCTTTGACTCATAGTCTGCAATGTAATTCATGCCAGTTGCACCTGTGACCCTGTTGCTGAATTCAAGCAACACAGGCCTAATTCTCTTATCACTGACACAGTAGCTAACTAAGTCCTTAAATGTTCGAACATCATCAGGCTGGGCTTTAATTCTGAGAACTTTCATCATGTGTCTCGGACATGTGATTCGATTTTCTAAAATGGGCCTACCAGACCTCTTAATTAGCATTCCTCCGGGATATGCAATTGAGATCTTTACATCCTCACCAACCTCCTCAGTAATCTGTTTAGATCGATTTTTTGCAATTAGGCTTAGAAGAAGATTTCTAAATACTCCCTTGACCTGCCCACCTGACATGAGCCACGCTGTGCCTGATGGATTCTGGCTTGTCATCACGTCTATCTGTACGTGCTCGTTTAGTTGTGTACCCCTAATTGGATACCTAACAGAGATAATTGACCCAACCTTCTTGACCTGGTCTAAGCCCAGTGACTCAGATAGATATTCAAACACCTCATACTTAAAGTGCTTTGGATCTAGATCTCCGCACCCTACGACCAAGTCCACGTCACCCAAGAGCTTTGCTGTAGACCTACTATCTGTGCTTCCTAGCGGATAGCATTCATGCACACCAAGCTGACTTAAATAGTCATCCCTAAAAGAATTTAGAGTTTCCTCAACATTCTCACGCCTAATCATCGTGACTGTGGGATTCCCGAAAACATCTTTAAAAACCTTACCACCCATACCAGTACTCCTCTTCAGAAAATGTTCGAGTCCAATATGTCTTCTTGGTGAAAGTTACTGGATTTTTACCGTATGATAGAAGTGCATTTAGCCTGTTAATCGGTGTAAACATTCCAACTAACTTTGTCTCACTTCCCTTCCACTCAAATACAAAGCCTTCAGTTGACTTTTCAATTAAATGCTCATTTGACTCAATGCACTTTAACAAAATTCTAATCTCATCAATTTGCTCAACAGATCCGATAAGACGACTATTGATAAATGCATCTCTAATTATACTAACTCCCTGCTTAAGCTGATTAGGCGAGTGTGCCTTCAGCTTAAAGTCGATTGGTCTGAATGTAATTGCACCTATTTTTTGAATTACGTTGTCAAGTGGGATTCTTGCCTCAGCAACGATCAACCTTCTCTTTTTCTGTAGTTTTTTAAATTTATCCCATGCATCTGGCTTTGCATGCTGCTTAAACTTTCCGGCAATTGGGCCCTTATTGAAGACAAGTCTTTTTGCCGCATCTCTTCTAATTTTAGCAGGAATAAATGCGTATTTTCCAATATGCGACTCAACCAAAGAAACCACCAGATCACCTATAGTGTGATCGTCATTGAGATCATGGTCGACTAAAATCTTTCCAATTTCGTCACAGATTTCAATAATTTCTTCAAACGAAACATCACACTTTTGAAGTTCAATCTTGTGCGGACTTTTAATGGAAAGCTTTGTAGAAGTCCGTACTGCATCACCGAGAAGTGACCTGTAATTATCATTATCTACACGAGCATCTCTCTCAAGATCCCAAGCCTGAATAAAATAGATTCCAGAATTCTTGTATGGAATTGTGTTCATATTTTTTGGATCAATTAGTGCAGTCTCGACAACAACATTTCCATTTCTAAAAAATCCAGTGTGACGCTTTACGACATCCCTGAGGGAAGAATACGCGTCTAGGTATGCATTCTTTACACTCACCTTATCTTCATTGCAATACTTGTCACAAATTCCAGTATGGTTAAGACCGCCTGACTTAATTGATGATAGTGTAGTGCCTTTGAAGAAAAACCTGAGTTCTCCGTCAATGACGGTGAATGTAAGGTTTTGACCATCCATTTTTTCAACTGGGTTTTTAATTACTCTATGATCAGCAGTGAAAAAAGCGTCAATCATTTCAAACAAATCTCCAATTGGAAGATCTGTAAGTTCATAAATATTTTTAATGTGCCCTCTCATCTAGCCTCCGGTAAGCGTCTTTAAGACTTCATCTGAAGCCTTGTGTCCATTATAACTTGTTTCAAAAAGAAATGCAGGTATATAGCTCTTAACTAATACAATATCATTTCTTAGAATTGCCTTTCTAACTGTAGAACCCCTAACATTTACAAGATCCTCTATCTTTCTATCACTCAGTGTGGGATAAAAATTTTTCATAGATCTGGTAAGACTTTTAATATTACTTGACTTAAATAAAAGCCTATTTTCTCTCACAAGATTTCCAAAGTACCTTTCCTCGTAGTGTGTTCCAATGTATTTTGTAAATCTATTCATATCTTTGGGCCCAGAATATACTGTCACTAGATCAGATTCATTCTCACAATCCTTGACCCTGTCAATCAGATTAAAAATTTCAACAAGCGGATTTGGGACACCCTTTTGAACAATAATCTTGTTTCCAAACTTCTCATTAAGAGATGACCTAACTATTTCAAAAACTCTTTCAGCCATCTTCTCTGTATAGAGAAAATCTGAATCTTTTTTCCTGGCTGAGACGCCGTAGAAAAGATAAGTTATGTCATTTTCTTCTAGAGATAGTGAAACTTTAGAAAAGTGACCCGTTGTAAATGGTTTAAAACCGCCACCAAAAACACCTATTTTCACTTTAGTCTCCTACGTTTTAAGAATTCCTTTGCTTCTACCAGCTCTCTCAGCCTTTTGCCTAAGATATCTGATGGACTCAATTGCTCTCTGCAGATTTGCCTTTTCCTTTCTAAGGGGCAACCTCTCCGGCCCTGCTCTCATTGAATCTTTTAGGGCTTTAAGGTCTGCCTCCATTCTTTCAAGCTCTTGAAGGTGATCCATTGACCCATACTCAACAACATTTCCTCCAGAAAGCTCTAAAAGATCTTTAGCTATTGACTCTAAGATAATTTTTCTTAAGTGATTACTATTCATGATATCCTCTAGAGAATAACTATTCATCATCTTGAGTTAATTGTTCTTTGCCTTCAAGCTCTTTTTCTGCCTTTTCAATACCGTTCCTAAAGGCCTCATAGATAAAATCCTTTACATCTTTATCGGTAATTTCTCTTCCGTAAATGTTTAAAGACTTTCTAACTACTTGATAAAACTCAGGTGTACAATCAACCTCTAAGGTTCCGCCCTGTGGTAAGTCTATTTTTCTTTTATCCATGGAAATATTATACCCTAATATGGGCAACTTTACATGAATATTTCTAATTACCCATCAAAGATAGAAGTCTTTTCTTAACTTCTGAAATATCTTGCTCTTCTTCTCCTGCCTTAATTGGCGGAGAAGTATCTTCATCACCTGGTGTAGCTTCTGGAGACTCTTCTTCTCCCTCTGGCTCAGCTTCATCTCCTCCTGAGCCGCCTAGATCCATTGAAACGGGCGGATCACTTGGGTCTTGTGCATCTGTTCCAGTGACCTGACTTCTCATAATCTTGTCTACTGTGTCAAGATAGGTATAAAGAATCTCTTTTTCATTATCGTCTAGCCTGCTTAGCCACTGCTCCATATCCTGCTTGACTTCTTTTCCCTTAAGCGATGGAGCAGCTCTAATGTCATTAATTTCATCTCTAATTTTGTAATAGGTTACGTCAGGCGAGACATCTGCTTCCTCTCCACTTTCATCTTCAGGAGCCGCTTCTTCAGATCCCTCAGCTTCCTCTTCTCCCGCATCATCTGAAGGCGCTTCTTCATCGGTATCAACTTCCTCTTCATCAGCAGCTGCCTCTTCTTCTTCATCTTCGCCTTCTTCTTGTTCAGAAATCTTATTATATCTTTTTAAATCTCTCTCTATCGCACGTTTTGTGGTCTCCTGCTTTCCCTGGATACCTCCTTCATGTCGACTTTCTTCGGAAAGAATCTTTAAAAAATTTTCAAGCTCTTCCTCACTTCCAATTCTAAAAGTGCTCACTTCTTTCTCCCATACCTTACAGTATTTTGCCATCTCTCTCTATAGAGCTTGTTGTATTTTCTCTGAGGGGTTTCTTCAACTTTTTGTCGCTCCTCTTTTGGCATCTGTCTAGACTTTTCCTCTCTCTTGACAATGTCTTTCATAAATTTTTCAAATCTAAACTTGCTCATTTTTACTCCTGCTGCTATTAAGTATTTCAATCAGATTCAATAGACAATTCAGTATAATATTCAGGTGAATTTAATTTTACTTCTAAACTTATGATATCACTGCTGTTTTTATCAATTGTAAGAAGCTCTTCATTTTTCAATCTTAGTGAAATACTGATTCTTTTAAAGTTGCTCATGAACTTTTTTGTCAAACTTGCTGAAGAAAGAAATGAAACTGTAACTACAGAAAGTTCTTTTTTAAACTTATCAACCTTTAAAGAAAATCTTTCATCATCAATAAAGATATCTACAACGAATGCTTTTTCTTCTGCAGTGTCCTTCTTGTCAATTAAGCTCCTTGTGTCAAGTCTTCCTACAAGAGCCTCACTCATCATAATTGTCATTTTGACCTTCTTGCCCTACAGCATAGAAATCTCTAACATCTCTGTAAAGCTGATCGCAAAATGTTGCCAGCTCTTGATCTAGCTCAGTGACTGCATTGACATTATGAGTGTATGTTTCAACAGTAACACTGTTTCCATCTATGATTATCTTTGCATGATGTTGCATTTCTTCCTGCTCGAAGATTAGGTGTGTTACAAAATCCTTTACTCTTTTTGCATCATTAAATTCAAACATTCTTGCGAGCTTTTCAACACCGCCAATGTCAACTACTGTCCATTCAGACTTCTTAACATCGACGGGAAGTTCGCCAAACATTCCGGGTGATAAGTTTCCAAGAATTGAATCTATTCCTTTCATTTGACTCTCGCTCTCTTCTTTTAGAATTGATCTTCCAACTACTTCTAAAAGAGATTTCATTATTATATCCTTTATACCATTATACTCAAACTTCCGGATTACTTAAAGCATTATTAATAGCAGCTTTAACTTTTCCATCATGCCTTGGTTCTACTAGCCTTTGAGCATATTGCTGTGCAAGAGCACCAGAATTAGCTGGATCAGAAGACCATGCTCTGGCTCTCTCTATAGCCTGAGAGAATTGAATTGGTGTCATAGCAGCTGAGATCTTTGCTTTAGCAGATTTTGATGTCGGGCTAGTCTCACCAACTAGCATCTTTGCAAATACCTGCTTTGGATCTTGAACTCCCATTTCTGAAAGTATAACTCCGGCCTGTAGTTTCCACTTCTTTAAGAAATCATTGACAAAAGGTTGAAAGAATATTAGTTTAAAGAATGTTCTAAATTCTGCAGACTCTCTAGATAGTCTTTGTCCTGTGCCTAATGCCCTTAGTCCTTGAGAAAATTTCATATATGCCCTAGATTTGATCACCTCCATAATTTCTGGCGGCACTGCCATGCTTTCAAGATAATATTTAATCATCGGTTTGAATGCAAACTGCCTTGCACCTGCAGCTGATGCAAATCCCTCTTCCTTTGCTATCTGTGTCCAAAGGTCTGATAGATCTTTAGGCGGTCCTGCGGGAGCTTCTTCCTGTGCAGCTTCTTGAGCTTGAAGCTCTCTTACCTCTCTTTCTGCTTCCTTTCTTGCTCTAAGCTCTTCAGCTGCACCTGACTTAGAAAGAATCAGCTGGGCCATTTCTTGATATGCATTAATCATATTCTGGTCTGTCTCAGACTCAGACCTTCTAACAAGTTCAGCAGCAACATCTTCTTGGGTGCCTGGAGGAGCTATCCACTCACCTGTCTGTGGGTCTTTTTCACCCTTGAGCATCCTAAGTGCTATCTGATCAACAGCCTTGTTTGCATCAAGCTGCTCCTGACTCCAATCAGTGGGAGGGGGTTCTGACTGCACGGGTGTCACTGGCTTCATAACAGCTTGTGTCACTCCGTTTCTAACCATGTCAATTTGATCTGGTGTAAGATTGTATCTACTAAAAATTTGAGAAACTACTGGGTCTACATTAGCTGGACCTATCTTTTGACGAAGCTGAATTTGCATCATGTCTGGTGACTGTGGTCTTTGTCCCGTTCCCCCTAGAACCTTTCCAACTGTTGTGTACCCAAAGCCTGTAGAGTTTAAATGGCCTAATACACTTTGAATTGCATCAGAAACATCTGTCATCTCATCAGGAGAAGACATATCTCCCTGCTCTCTTAGAAGCCTATTTATTGATTCTCTAACTTTATCCTCAATATCCTTTTTATCAAATTTCTCTAGCTCTGGCTCATCACTACGAAGCCTAATTCCCTCACTATTGTCTAGATCACCTCTGAGTCTAGCTTCTTCTCTATCAAGTGTCTTATCAAGAAGCTTATGAAGCTGCCTGTAATAATATTCAATCTGATGTGATGGGACTTCTTTTGCAATAACAGCTGCAGAATTGGCTAGATCTGAAATAGATGCAGGAACAAATTCAGGATCAGCAACTGGCGGTTCGTCAGTTGAGAGCTGCAAAGCCATCTGCGGTGTTGGTGCTATGGGCTCGTCATCTTCTTTTGCAGGGATTTCAGAAATATTTGCTGTGTGAAAGCTTCTCTCTTCTTCAAGCCTTGATCTGACAAATCTTTCAAGTACATCCTTGTCTATAACTACATTCATATTAACTTCCTCAGAGAATAAATATGATGCTTTGAACTAATTTCCTGGCGAAGAGATTGAATTTAAAATCCAGACTGATAGTGCAGTCATCCCTATCCCAGCCGCTGTTCCCACACCAAACCATAACGCATTTTTATTTCCTGAAGCTCTTCTCAATCTATCGTAGAGAAAGTTAACTTCTTCTCTCTTAATGTTCATGTGCATATCATATCTTTCTTGGCATGCATTTTCAGAGATTTCAGCTCTTTCTATTTGAAGATTAAGCTCAGCCTCTCTCAACCCAACCTCTCTATCAATTCTTATCTGGCACGCAGCATTTTGATTTTCTAGCTGAACAAGTATATCAGCTGCAGCCCTTGTACTAAAAAGTGTTCCATCGAAGGGTGCAACCTGCCCCTCTTCAATTGACATTATTTCTGCTCCTACTTCGTCATCTGCAAAAGATTCTGAAGGGAATATACCAAATGAGAGAAAAATTAGCAAAGATCTTAGTATCATTTTTACTCCACGTGAATTTTAAATCCAGTAAGCTCAGAGAGTCTTCTGGTGATTTCATCTGGATCTTTTTTATTTTTCTTGACTAATGACTCTATTTCCTTCTTCTTTTTATCATCGAGCTCTTGATTGGATTTCTCGTATTCTTCCTCTACTCTTCTCATTGTCTCAATCATTCTATCTTCTGCCTTCTTAAGATCTTCTTTTTCACTTTCATGAATGTCTTCGAGTGCCTTTATCTCTTCTTCATGAAGCTTTCTAGAATTTTCTAGGACCTTAGACATTGAAGAAGTCTTTGCTCTCTGTGTTACATACACAAAAATGACTAAAATTGTACCTAGAACAAGCTCCCAGTGTGCTTTAATCCATATCCAAGATTTCTTAAGATAGTATTTTAGCTTTAGCCATGTCAGCATTTTTAACCATTCTTTCCATGCTTCCATGAAATAGCTGCGTCTATAACAGTTTGACCACCGATATAAATCATAGCGATCATTCCCCAAGAATCAGCATCTAAAAAGTTATAAATAAGTAATCCTGTGGCTGCCAAGAACACAAAGAACTTTCTTGAGATCAGTCGACCTATTATCCTATCTAGCAGTCCAAGTTTCTCACCTTCTGCTATAGCCTTAACCTCTCTCATAACAATTTCATCATCACCCATAATATCTCTCCTTAATGAAATATATCATCATCATCATCTTTGTGAAATATATCTTCAAGAGCTATTTGAGTTGCAGGCTTTATCACTTTGTCTTTCTTTCTTGAAGCAGGCTGAATTTCAGATACCTTTTGAGCAATTTCACCTTGAGTAGTTGATATACTGTATTGATTAATCGCAACTTGCTGTATGACTTCATGGTGAATATCTTGTATCTTTGAAAATTGAGAAATTGCTGATGAAAGAGAGTGAATACTATCCATATTTTCAACTATTTTTGAAAACTTATCTTGATCAATGGTCAAAAGCTTCCAGAGATTTTTTATAAAATTAATAATTTTCATTATCTACTCAGACGATAGTGGATTATCGCTTTCTATGACGTTAAAAATAGACTCTGCATCAGTGTTTGAAAGTCTGTTTATTGACGTGTCTCTCTTTTTTCTTTGAATATCTTCAAGAATCTCTATCATCTCTGGATTTTCAGCTGCTATTCTCTGTACTAGATCCTCTAGGACTTCTTGCATTGAAAGGCTCTTTTTAAAGCATGCAATTCTAAAATGAGAATGTGTCTCTCTTGTAAGAGAAAAGTGAACAGACTTCTTTGTCTCAAAGTTGATCAGTTTATCACTCATAATGTCTCACTAGTCTGTAGTTGTTGCTGGAAGCCCTTCGGGATCACCAACAGCACCGATTGCCGGCTCTCTCCCTCCTGCTAGAGGTGAGCCTACATCTCTTATTGGTGCAATATTAAAGTCAAACTGAGTGTCCAAAATATTCTTAAATTTCTCAACATAGCTCTTGTCATAATTTTCATTTAAGAAATTTATAGCTCTATTGACAATAACAGTTGAAATATCAAGACGACCTCTGTCTCTACCGGGAAGGTATGGCAGTGCTAGTTGAGCAACTTTTTTTGCAAATGAGTCAATGTTCATTGCAGGTTTTTTTGCAGGCTCAATTGGCTCTTCAACAGAAACGTCCTCACTACCTTCAGGGGGGTCTACACCAAGATCTTCCCCCCCTTCTTCCTCATCTTGCTCATATAGCAGTGCTGAAAGATTTAAATCGCTTAGAGATTCCATTACAAGATCATCTGGGGCAACTATTGACGTTGATTCAAATTCAATTATGTGTGAATCAATCTGATCATCAACAGAGTCAAGTGCAAGCCTAGTTTTGCCAGTTGCATTATTCATATTGATAGGCACTTCTTCTTGATCCATTTGCTCTAGAATTAAATTCTTAAGATCTTCAACAGTAATCTTCATAGTGACCTCAGTGCATTAGCAACTTTTTCTGCCTTTTGAAATCTCTTTTCAATAACGTTCCAATTAAGCTGCTTCATCATTCCATATGTATATGTCTTAACATCTTTAAGGTAGTCTCTATAGTATGCATGCTGCCAAACGTCCATGACTATTATTGGATATCCTCCAAATGGAACGTTTAGGCTGTGAAGGTCAACTATTGTATTGACATACCTCTGCAAGTATGTATTAAAATAAGTTATGGCCCATCCGCATCGAGAAGCACTGCAGCATGCTATAAAGTCCTGCTGCCACTTATCAAATCCGCCAAAGTCTCTTTCAAGCCTCATGTATGCAAGCGAGTCCATCCCTATTTGGCTTTGTAAGTCACTAATATTTGCAAAATAAAGCTCATGAAGATAGACGGCATTCATATTGTATGTCTCATCTATTTTAAGCTGTCTATACTTAGAGTGATTAGAGGCTGCATTATCTCTATCTACTGCGTCAAGCTCTGCGCTTATTCGATTAAAGTCAACAATATACTGCTGATAAAGCTCAATATGGTTTTGCTTATTTGCTTCACTTAGAAGCTCTGTAGGTAAGCTAAACTTCTTCTCTTGAGCAACATATGACTCTGAAAGAATATTTGTCTCAGAAGCACTCTCAGCGGCTTCTTCCTCAATAAGCCCTAGAGACTCTCTTATATTTTCAATTAATTTTTCATCTGTGATAACAGTCATTGATATTACATCCTTTCATAACTATCTAAATCTTTACCAGGTATTGCATGATAATCACCAATTCCATCATCTTTTACTATTAAGACGACTTTATTTCCTTTGTCTACAAGCTTATGGCATGTATACGTAAGACCTGAGTCTTTGTGTCTTATCTTAAATCCAGAACCAATGAGACCAGTCTTTTTATCACCTGACCCTGCAAACATAGGAATGCTTGAATCTTCTGCAATTTTTTTACCGACTCTTTCTCTCTCTTTAGAAATTAAAGTCAAAATATCTTCTGAAGAAAACACCTTAGCCATCTAAAACACTCCAAGCTATACACTAATTATGATCCTTGGGATTAAACTTAATGACTTCTATTCCTGCTTTTTGTAAGATTTCTAAAGAAGACGTATCTCTATACTCTTCAGAATAAACTACTTTTGATATTCCTGAATTTACTATTGCCTTTGCACACATTCTACATGGGCTTAGAGTCACATACATAATCTTTTTTTTAGGATTGTTGTAATCCATCTTTAGAAGAGCGTTGATTTCTGCGTGAATCATCCCTGATTCACCAGGAATTAGAGATTCAACTTCATTTGGGCCACCTGTATAGTTTCCGTTATATCCAACAGCTAGAACCTGTGTGTTTGCATCTGTTACAACAACGGCACCTACCTGGTGCCTTGGATCAACTGATCTGCTTGATATCGAATAAGCAAAATCCATCCATATTTGGTCCCATGAAGGTCTCATTTCCTATCCATTAAAAAATCCAAATGAGAGCCCAAAGTCTTTTTTCTCTTTAATGTTAAACTCTATCTTCATGTCTCTCAATAGTGTTCCAGCAGGTGGGTTAGCATGAACTTCTAAAAAGTCAGCTTGGTAAAGAAAGCACGGATCTGATGGTCCAAATGTATCAACTCTCCAATCTAGATCAGACTGATCTCTAAAGTCAATAACAGCAGCTCTTATACCAGTCTTCTCTGTGACCTGTCTAGGGGTCATGTCTGGGACATCTTTATACTCATCTCTTTCTGAATAAAACATATCATCTTTGCTATACCTTCCCTGATAGTCATCGCAAACTATTAGAGTTGTTGGTTTTATTAGATTTTGAACAAGCCTCAGCTCATTAATGACAGTGTAGTAATTGTGGTCGCCATCGACTAGAATGAGATCAAATCTTGTAGAAGTATCTTGATTGTTTTTGAGCCAGTCGAGACTATTTTCTTCAAACATCATCACACACCTATCTGACATCTCATCGTTCCAGCTAGTTGATATATTTTCAAACTGGCCGACTTGTTCAAGCAGATCTCCTGACAATCGAACATCTATTCCTGCATACATAAACTGACTTCTTGTAGAGCATAGGTTTTGAATCAAGGGAATTGCTGTCTGTCCCCTGTCTATTCCTATCTCTAATACCTTTGGAAATTCTATCTGTGAAAGATAGTACCTACAGATTGATCTTGTAAATCCGAGATATGACATGTCTTTCTTCTCCTTTTATATCTTAAAAATTAAAATCTATCTTGGCATCTCTCATAAGCTGCCCTGGAATAAAGCTAGATTTATATTCAACTTTCAAGAAGTCTTCGTTATAAAGAAAGCACGGCCCCTGTTCAAACGCGTCAATATTCCAGTTTGTACTTACCTGACTCTTTATAAAGTCAATTACTGCATTTCTTACTCCTTCCTTTTCATATTGAATTCTAGGAGATGCTTTTTTATTATTTTCATAACCCTCTCTTTCTGAATAGAACATGTCTTTGTCTCCATGTCTTCCAGAATAGTCATCGCAAACTATTAGAGTTGTTGGTTTTATTAGATTTTGAACAAGGTTTAGTTCATTTATAACAGTGTGATAGTTGTGATCACCATCAATAAGAACTAGATCAAACTCTATCTCTAATTCTTTATTCTGACCAAGCCATTCTAGGCTATTTTGTTCAAATAGAATTACTGCCCTATCGTTAAGATCTTCTCCGGCATATGCGAAAGTAATTCCTTCAAATTGGCCTAATTGCTCTGCAAATTCTTTTCTAATGTGAATGTCTATGCCTGCGTACATAAATCTTTCTTTAGTTAGTGAGAGATTTTGAATTAAAGGCACAGCTGTCTGGCCCATATCTATTCCTATCTCTAGAACCTTTGGAAAATCAATTTGTGATAAGTAATATCTACAAATTGGTCTAGTGAGCCCAAGATATGACACTATTCTTCGTCCTTTGATGATTCAATCTTATCTAATATCTCTTCAACCTTGGCGACTGCTTCTTTATCACTTTCCTCATCAAGGGCACTTTGAATCTTCTTAAGCTCTTCCCTAGCAGCTGAAGTGTCGACAGGCTCTTCAGACTCATCCTCTTCCTCAGGGTCAAAGATATCATCGACACAGAGTTCACCGCTTATTTGAAAGCCTCCTGCTTTCTTATGCCCGCCACCGCCAAACTTTTTGGCAATCTCTGAAACGTCAACAGCATCATGAAAGGCACGTAAGCTTATCTTATTAATTCTATCTTCATGATCGTAATACCATATAACAGCAAAATCACAATCAGGTGCCAGCCTAGCTCCAATCTCAGACATCCAGTGCGAGGAATTGACAACCATAACCTTCATTCCTTTGAACCTTCGCTGGACTGCCTTTTCACAAACCTTTTTGATAACTGTCTTGCTGTAAGCTAAAATGTATGATCCACGTTTTACAGCATCATCAAAGACTGAGTCATCCTCAAACTTCTCAAATTCTTCAAACTCAAAAGGAACCATGTCAAATGCTGCACTAAACTCCTTAGAATAGTCAAGCTCCCACTTCCAAAGATCTCTATCTTGAATATACTTGATAAACTTAGGGGGTTCCTTGCCAGGGTGAAACCATTCCCACGCTAGCATTGCCCCGCTCTTCGTCATGTCAAAATAGGTGTTTGAAATATCGTGAAGCTCAACCATTGCTGACTTGTGGTGGTCAATGACAAGCAAAGAGTTCGAATCTTCTATCATTTTTTTAGTAGTCGCGTTGTCAAAAGAAAAATCAAGTATTACAACATTTTTTCCCTTTACATCAGGTGGTGTTGTTCCATGCTTACATGCATAGTACTCTGTCCTATTTCCTAAAAGCTTCCAGGCTGAATACGCTGCACCGAATCCGTCAGTACAATTTGCGTGATAGATTACACAATTCACGCTATTTGGTTCAATCATTTTTCACCCACTTGAAACAATAAGTTCATCAATATCTATTTTGACTGGTTCATAAAACTGTGATGAAACCACGACCTGGGCTCATAAAGCTCAGAACCGCCTACAGTAATTTCATCAAGCCCAGAAAGCTTTCTATGTGTGTAATAGGCATCCTGCCCAGAAATTGGGCATACAGCAGGACAGACTTCAATCTTTGTTGCCCACGGCATCATATCTCTAACTTCTTCAAAAACATTTCCGCTAGCAGAAAGCTGCAATGAGGACACAGCAACTGTTTTGCCTTCTCTAAATAGTGAAAGAAGAACTGAAGCAGAACCGTCAATCATAAATGCCTCATCTACTGCTATAACGTGAATATTTTCTTTATCCTGTAAGTATTCTAATATATCTTCACCAGTTTTTACACAAACAGCATCAATCTTTCCTCCCGAATGTGTACAGATTTCTCCTGAAGAATATCTGTCATCCATTGCAGGCTTAAAACAAATAATCTTTCTATTTTGATATCTAAATCGATCAAGTGTGGCTAAGAGCCTAGTCGTCTTAGACCCAAACATGGGTCCAGTAAAAATTATAAACTCAGGAATTCTCAATTATAATCTCCGCAAGGTGAGAAAGTGACTCATTTTCTCTTCCATAGTCGTCCATAATTCTATCAACAAAATCATTTTGAGTATCACCTATTTCAAATATTATTGAATCTACTTCTGCAGTTATTCTATACGGACACTCAGATTGAACATTTAAGCACTGACCCTGTGTTAACACCATCTTTCTCATTGGATAGTTTGGCGGATCTTTAAAAAATCCCTGGTCTGCACACTCAACTGTCACTCTTCCCTGAACTATGAATAATGTTTCTGTCTTAACCTTATTCATTTTAAAGCTAAGTCTTTTTCCAGCATCAATAGTTAAAATTTTTCCATGAGCATTAGGAGCAGTCCACGAAACTTCTGTCCCCCATGGCTTTATATGTTTGTTAGAGGCTCCTCCCCATATTGCCTTACTCATCTTTCAATCCCCACCATTCAACTGTTCTTTCTAATCCTTCCCAAATTCTTACAGTAGGTTCATATCCAAAATCCTCTCTAGCTTTTGTAATGTCAGCCTGTGTATGCATAACGTCACCCGGCCTCCACGGAGCATCTACTACTTCAATATTAGAAAACTTGCTTCTAAAGAAATCAAGAATTTGATTGTTTGTTGTTCTATCACCACATGCAATATTATAGCACTGTCCCTCAAAATCCTTATCTCTATTTGCAGTCAAAATATTTGCTTGAACAACATTGTCAATATAGCAAAGATCTCTAGACTGTGTACCATCACCGTCGCTTCTCAGCGATGTATTATTAAGAATTGAGTTACACCATGCAGAAATAGCAGTTGAATATGGAGAATCTCCATATTGTCCAGGACCAAAGACATTAAAATATCTTAGACATACAATATCAATATTGTATAAATTACAAAAAACTCTAGAGACTTCTTCAATTGAAGATTTTTGCCAAGCGTATGGTGACTTAGGATCTTTTATGTGATCTTCTGCAGTAGGCATTAGATCTGCACCTCCGTAAACAGATGATGAAGACGCCCAAACAATTCTCTTAACGTTTCCAACACAAGCTTCAAACAGTTGAACTGTTGAAGAAATATTTGTATCTGTAGTTACAGAAGGATTTTCAACAGAAAATAGAACTCTTGGAATTGCAGCTTGGTGAAATACGACATCATATTTTCTTTGTGATATTTCATAGATTATTCCAGTAGCAGCAAAGTCATCTTGAACGACCAAAACAGTGCTTTGCTCTCTATCAGCCTGTTTATCAAACTGAGAAATCAAGCTAGATGTAGGGATAACTCTAAAAGATAGACCCTCTAAGAGTTCAAGATGACCGTTCGACATGTTGTCAACAATGTCAACAATCCATCCTTGAGCAACAAGCTCTTTTGTTAAATTTGAACCAATGAATCCACATCCACCGGTAACCAAAGCTCTCTTTTTCATATTCACACCTCTCTATAGTTTACTCAAGAATGTGAGCAGAGTTTAAGGTGAAGTGAATTCTGCAGAAATTACACCCTTCACCTAGTAGACTCCAGCATTCTGAAGCTATAAAGTATAGAAACTTTAAATCGTGCTCAAACTTGTTATTAATATCTGTTGATCTGCAGACAAACCTTATATCTAGAACGCCGCCTCTATTGAGAATGTGAATCATTGAAATACAGGTATCTTCTGTAAACACATATCTTCTGGAGTCTATGCCTTCTTTTCTTTCATACGGATTCTTTCCTGCTTGCTCATCATCGATCTTGTTCATTAGGGTGTTGTAGATATGACAGTAATATTCTTTCTCTGACTCCTCGCTCATAGAAGATATATCTGACTCTTTGAATTCACCATCATCATGAAGTGTAAAAGTTAGCTGATTACATTCTTTATTTGGAAAGTGCTTAACAAAGTTTTGAACCTGACCGCAGACTTCTTTTAGGCTTAAATGCTTTTCGATACAGTCGTGATAGTCGATGACCATATTTGAAAGACGATTTGAAGCACCGTTCATAATTCCGTAGACATTTGAAAGAAAAGGCAACCTAGAGAACTCTTTAAAAAACAGATCGTAAGACTCTTTAAGCGAATCGATTGTGTGAATCTCATCACCCCTATGCCTATATCTTTCTTTAAGAGCGTCAAAGGTAGGCATTAAGAAAACGTATCTGTTATTCAGATTGCTAACTTCTTCATAAAATTCTCTAGTTGTCTGACTGATATCTCTGTTATACATTTTTGCAAAGATCATCCTGGACATCTTTGATCTATCCATTAGGTGCCATCTATAGTTTGTCTTACTATGAATGTCACTAATTAATGTGGTCTTTCCAGAAAGGTCTGGTCCTTCTATTGAAATCATATTAATTGGAAAAGTTATCATTTTAACACCTCACACATTAATCTTTCTCATCTTATAAGAAGATGTACTACATCCCCAAGACTCAGTCGATGCAACTTCTGCAATCCATATTGTATATGGATCAGGAACCTCTTTAAACTTTGTCCACACTCTAAGCCAGCAGCTTTCAGAATTATTATCACAAACTCTCATTCTATAGAATATCTTTCCATTCTTAGTTTTCTTCTCAATAATTTCCTGAATACAGAACCAGACTACATCCTTAGTCTTTCCAGACAGTGCAGTAATTGGTTTAAGTTCAGACTTGTTAATCTTATCCATTATTTTCGGGGGAAAGACAAGTGTCTCATCAGCCCCTGACATTAGATCAACACTGAATCCAATTTTCAAAGTTCTAGACCAGTCTGGTGATCCGTAATTGTCAATAATAAGCCTGGGAATAAACTCTTCAACTGAGCCCTGTGTCTTGAGTAGCTTCTTGTGTGCAGTTTTTGTTATACCGTACCGACCTTTTTTAAGCTGATCATAGTTTCCAACTATGATATCATGAAGCTGCCTGTGATTTTGAACCTCGCCCTGTGATATTTCTGATATGCTTGTAAATGCCTCAACCTTGCACAGAGAGTCAAATGCTGTCTTATTTAGCTTAGAAGGCTTCCATCTCCCATCTTCTGTAAACAGAATATCATCAAGATTTCTATAGGGCCTATTTTCCATAATCTCTGAGACTGCAGAGTCTCCAACACCCTTGATGGCTGTAAGCGGAGGTACGAAACCCTGTCTTTCTTCACTGTATACCCATACATCTGAAGAAGCATTAATATCGGGCTGAAGAATCTTATACCCGAGAGATTTAATTTCTGCTATAATCTTTGCAAATTTTGGAGACCCATTCCACGTCTGAAGACATGTAGCTAGCCATTCCTTTTCATAGTACGTGTGAAGCCAGGCAGAATAGTATGAATCAACAGCATATGCAACAGCATGAGACTTATTGAATCCATATGCAGAGAATGCCTCAATTGTTTCATAAAGCTTAGTCGCCTTATCCTCTTCCATTCCAGATAGATCA
>Ga0080013_1003355_pt1 | contig 17056 bp, 20 predicted proteins | sample ETNvirenome_6_85_FD_69236 | JGI IMG/M metagenome (GOLD analysis project Ga0080013, IMG submission 69236) | Marine viral communities from the Pacific Ocean - ETNP_6_85 (SPADES assembly) (version 2) | ecosystem: Environmental > Aquatic > Marine > Oceanic | place: Pacific Ocean | collected 2013-06-19 | reverse complement strand
TCTCCATATAGATAAGGTGTTAAATATGTAACTTGATCAGCTCCCCAGTTTCCTTCAGCAAATGCTTTATAATCTGCGTCTCTAAACTCTTGCCTACAATCTGGATAAATTGCATGATCACCAGAATGTATACCCATTGCTATTTCTACAGGACATTCTTTTTGTTGAGCAATAGATAATGCTACTGCTTGGATTAAAGATGAAAATATCTTATTTCTATTAGGTACTACTGTATCCTTCATATTTTCTTCTTCATAATGACCTTCTGGTACATCCTCTCCACCTTTTACAAGATTCGAATCTAATAATCCAACTAACCCTTGTAATGTAATTCTTTGATATTTTACTGGATATCCAGCTTTATCCAAGTATTCAATTAACTCAGATGCTCTTTCTAATTCAACACTATGCTTTTGACCGTAATCAAAACTTAATGCTGTTACTTCATAATCATTTGATAGTAGATTTAGTAATACTGTACTTGAATCCATTCCTCCTGATAATGATAATACTGCTTGCTTTTTCATATTATTGCCTCAATGTTTTTTCGTTGATAAATTCTGGTGATATAAATTCAGTTTCATATAAATGTTTATGTGTAGCTCTTACTGGATTAATATCAATACCACCTCTTCGTGTATATAGACATGCAACCATTAACCCTTTAGGTTTAACTGCATCATAAATATGCTTAAATACCATTTCACAAATCTCTTCATGAAAATGAGATACTTGTCTATGTGATACAATATACTTTGCTAATGATTCTGGAGTTATAGTTTTATCACCATCAATACAAATATACACATCACCCCAATCAGGTTGATTTGTAACTCTACAATTAGATCTTAATAAATCTGAATGTAATAGAGTTAATTCATTATCTTTAGTATCTATTACCTCTAATTGAGATGCATCAGACTTATATGTATCGAATTCGATTTCATCTAAATCTGTAAGATTTTCTATATTTACAAATCCTTGAAATGGTATATGATTATTTTCACTAAATGCTCCATAATCAACTGTTCTGTGTAATTGACATTTTACTTCACATTCAAGAAGCACACTTAAATCGTGGCTTGTCATTTCTTCGATTGCCTTTACACACTCTTCTTCAGTTTCTCCAAGTTTAGTCATATTGAATGAATTTAAGTATAATTTTATACTTTTAGATTCTACGTGATATTTTGAATCACAAGGATAACTAATTTTCATCATACCAGTAACTGGTCTACCACTTTTAGTTATAGCTGATACTTCATATGCATTCCATACATCATAACCAACGAATGGTAAATTAGTTTCATCAATATCATATGCTTCTCTATTGAGATTTCTTGGCACTCTTACTAATAGATCATAATCATAATTCTCTGAATATGTACTATTTGCGCCTAAATGTTTACCTGCTATATCTACTACTGATTTACTCATTTAATTGTCTCCTTTATTTTGTTTAACCTTTGTTCTACTGTTCCTGTTAATTTAATTACAGGTATATTCCATGCTTTAATATATTTTTCAAATAGTTCAGCTATTTCATTTCTAAAATCTATATCTGTACTTCTAACTCCATCATCTTCAATATCAAATTCAGGTGCTAGATAAAATATATGATCATATCTATCTATTAACATATTACATACATTATCTGCATATTCAAAAACCCATTGCTCAACTTTACTTTTCCTGTTCATCCAATCAGTGTATACTAGCCCGTCTAACGCACATCTATCCATAATAACATTATCAATAAGTGAATTCTTTATATGGCTATTCATAATCAATAGTTGAGTGATAGCATTACCACCTTCATTTATCGATAAACCTTTCTTCTGCATACGACGAGTAATCTCATCTCTAAAATCATACCGTAAAGCTATTTTAGGATCTCTTTTTAACTCTTTTAATAGAGTAGTCTTACCTGTACTTTGTGCCCCTGTAAATGCTATCTTCATAATTTATCTTTTAAGAACTCTATCCACAATTCTTGCGATATATTACCTAATATACGAAAAATATCTTGTTCTTCCAACCCTTTTCTTGAAACTTCTTTACTTAACAATACTTCACCTTCATCAACACCTGCACTTACTTTGTGTAGTACACATCCCATAGTATCATAATTTCCGTTCATCATTCTTACCTGCGGATCCTTACCCTTTAGTTCTGGATACTTTGTTATTAATCCAGGATGACCATTATATATTTCAAAATTTTCACAAATTGCAGGTGGCATTATCCTTAACCATCCATGTAATGTAATGATAAGTTCATTATCTTGTGAATATTGTTCAAATATATTTTGTAAGTTTTTTTCTTTAGGTTTATTAGCTGTTTCATGTAATATGTGTCTATTGACTCTACCATCTATCGTTCGTAAATGATTTGGGCGTTCATTTGTTATAACTAGATTGGGTTTTATACCTATCTTTTCACTTATGTTAAATATCTCAGAACCAGTCTGACTAAATAATGCTATCCAATTGTTAACCATTTACGTAATTTCTAAAATGAGTGATATTGTGAGTAATATCATATAACTGTTGTCTAGATATTTCACTGTCTAGTAATTCAATAAGTTTTATAGATTGTTTTGTTTGTAATCCGCTATGCTCATATTTAATACCTAATAAACCGTGTACAATAGGATTACTTGTATCAAGTGATTCGATCCAATCATAATCTCTATATAATGCAAATTCTTGCGGAAGTCCACATCCTAATAAATGATGCGGCTTATTAGTATTGATTATACCATCATCTAATAGTCTACTTAATAAAGTAGCTCGACCTAACATCCATGACATATATTTGTTAGAGTGTCGAATAGCATCTTCATAATGTGTATAATCAAATGAAATTGCTATTTTATCAACTCCTATTCTATCGAGGTATTTGTAACAATTTACTATATCAAAATAATTTCTACCTTGAACTACACCGATCTTTTTACCTGGTAAATCAGAATATTTTTTCATCCACTGATTTGCTTGTTCAATAGTTTTACCTGAATCTTCTAATACATCTGGTATAATATATTCAGTAGGTTTTAGCTCTTGAACCCATTTTGCAAATGAATCATTATCATATGCTGTTCCTAGCTCAAATATACTATTATCTAATAAGACGTGTCTACCTTGTTTTACACATTCTTTATAGAATGCAAGATATTCAGGATCTTCATCAAATAAATGCACTAATGCATAATCATAATCATTAAAATCTAAACTACCTTGAAATAGTGCCTTTGGACACTCGTGTGATATCATCATAACCTTTTTCTTTTTTATCGTATTTCGCAAGATCCACCTGCACAAGCAAGTTCACCCATAAGAGCTGTTTCATCGTCTAATTCTGTTATCTTAGATAAGTTTACCTCTGTTAGTGATTTCATCATCTCGTTATATTTTGCTTTTGTAATATCTTCAAATGGTGCTTGAATATATGTTCCACCATCATAAGGTAAAACAGATAGACCATTATAATATTCTCTATTTTTCCACATCCATTCTCCTGCAAATTCCCAATCTTTTTCTTTTAGTGAAATTGTTGCTGAAACATTATGTGTATTTGAACCTTTTCTGTGACCGGGGGTTACCCACCCTGTTGCAACCTTTTTTACTCTATCTAATAATGCAAATGGAGATTCAGTTCTTAATATAGAACCTGATGGTGCTTTTTGTGGTATTTCAATTACAGCTGTGTCGTGTGGTCTAAAATATTCATCCGCTACCAATTCTGGATGATTATTTTTTAGATACCCATACATAGATTCATTTTTACCTACTCTAACTCTACGAATATAATAATCATTATGCCATGCATGAATTCCAGATGATGTGCCTAAAGCTAAAGAAGTTGTTCCTGCAGGTTTTACTGTTGTTGTTCTTGCTGCTCTATTTATTCCAATTAGTTTTGCTACTCTTGAATTTTCTCTCTTAACTACATCTGCAGCTTTTTTCATGTCGTACCCAAGAACTCTACCTGACCCAATACCCGTCATTGACACCCCAATTAGTGCATCTTTTTCTGTAGTTTCTTGCCATATTTCTCTTAAATAATGAAAATTAGTATAACCGGCTTGCATTGTTCCTATAAATGCAGCTGCCTTTACTCTTGCATTTAAGTCTTCTTGTGATTCTATATTTGAAACATTTACTTCACAAAGATTACAAAATTGATATGGTCTTAAAGCTATTTCACAACAAGGATTAGTTCCCCAATCTTTATCGTTGTTAAGATAAATGCCAGGTTCTCCTGTTCCTGATAATTCTACTCTCTTCCAAAGATCCATAAAAAAGTCTTTAGTAATTTTATGTCTCATTAAACATGCAGAATTATTTGCTCTTCCACGTTGTGGATTTGTTTCCCACCAATTACCGGTTTTGCAAGATATCATTTCGTCGTCATCTGCACTAAATAAACTAATAAGTGCTGCTCTTCTAATACCTCCAGCTAATACAGCGTCAGCTATATAACATATGATATCATGAGCTTCTAAAGTTGTAAGATGATCTCCGTTTTCTTTGTCTCTTAATAACCCTTCAATTTTAACTATACATTCTTTTAAGGGTTGAGGACCAGGAGCTTTACCACCTGAAGTTACTAGTCTTGCTCCTTTTGGTCTAATATCACTGTAATCAAAACAAACTTTTGAACCTCCGCCATTCATATAAGATTTCATAAGAACTTTAACTGCGTCTGCCCATCCTTCAATTGAATCTCCTACTAAAAATCTACGAGATCTTTTTGGATATGGTTTACTTATACACGGTAATTCTGCAACGTGATGTTTTTGTACTGAATACCCAACTCCTGTTCCACCTAGTAGTAAGAACATTGTTTCAGCAAATGCATCAATATGACTAATCGGCATATATGCACAATTGTATATTCTGTTGGGAGCAACTTCAATTGGTTTACCACCGAATTGCATTGACCTCATTGATGGAAGTACCTTTTTATCATAAACATAATTATATGCATTTGCAATTTGACCTCTTAATTGAGGATATGTTTTAAGATGCATTAGTCTATTTCTGTCGACTAATTCATGCCACGTTTCTCTTCTATTCTGTTTTGGTAAGTATTTTGCATACTTCATATAAACTGTAATGTCTGATAAAATTGTAGATGATAGTTCCATTGTTATGCCCTTTATTGTGTGTATGTGAGAAAAAGACGAGCCTTTTTTGAGGCCCATCGAATGTGATAATAATTAGTCAATTACCTAGCCCCCTCACTCAACTCCTTAAACTTATTTTGTAAATATTTTCGTTTTGCTTCCTCACCTTTATCCATTTGCTTTTGTGTGTCTCTACCTTGTATTGAATCCCCCTCATATATATAAATTTGACCATTAGATGTATTCATCTTACTTGGAAATGTTATTCCATCTGGTCCAAATCTATTTTTAATCACATGCCACCTTCCAGTACCTGCTACTTTATCTTCTATTTTTCTACTTAATGATAATACAAAATCTGCTGTCATTATTTTTGAATATGATTCTGCAATCTTTTCGGCTCCAATAACGTCATCTTCTAATGCACTTCTATTTGCTTGAGAAGCTGTCCAAATAGGGATTTCATATTCACCCGCTAGACCTCTTAAGTCTTCATAGATATTTCCAAGTTCATGTCTAATCTCTCTACCATGACCTCGTAATAAATCTGCATAATCTACAACAACTACGTCTGGTTTATACCCTTGTATTTGACATCTATCTAGATGTGCTTTAATGGTATTAACAGTTGCAGATTTTGTTGGATAATATTTTACTACTAATTTTCCAGTTAATTTATCTACACAATCTTTAACTTCTTCTATATGATATTTAAGATTTTGTGCTGCTATTCCTGTAAATACTGAATCAAATCTTAATCCTACATATGCTCCATTTAGCTCTAACGTATAGTGGACTACACTCAATCCTTTCTTGACTGCATTAGCTCCTACATTAACCAGACCCCAAGATTTACCAATCCCAGCTGGTGCAACAAATACGCCGAGTTCACCTGGACCTAATCCACCATCCATTAAATCATCAATTACACTCCATCCAGTTGTTACTGTCTTTCTAGTACTCTCTGCAAATCTATCATCTATATCTATATTGTACTCGTGACCTATATCTCTTTCTGCTCCCGCTTTCATTGCAGTATCAATCTTATCTTTAATAGAATCATATTCACCTAACTGTAGCAGGTTTACAGATTCCATAATAGCAGCTTTTAGAGTTTGATTTTTACAAAAATCTAATGCTTCTTTTTCAATAAATTTTATATCATCAGCTTCAAAATGTTTAGTTACTTGTTTTAAGGTATCTATTATAGTTGTTTTTAGAACATCATTATCTACATCATCTAACTTTACTTTCATAACTTCTAATGTAGGTAATGAACTATACTCATCAAAATAATCTATTATTATTTTTATTAACCACTGATTAGATTCAGATTCCATAAATTCTGGTTTCAATATATCACATATCTGTTGCAAAAATAATCTATCTTTGAACAAAGCAGCTATCAGTTTGATCTGAAATGAGTATCCGAATTTGCTAAATGTATCTTTCATATATTTAATATAGTAAAAATTTTTAAGAAATCAAACTTATTTCTTAATAGATGCTAATGCATCAATTGTTGTAAAAACTTCTCGTAACCAAAAATCTAAATTTTTAATTGCGTTAGTAAATCTATCTTCCATTAACAGTAATTTGAATTTTGTTTTATTTAATCGAGGTAATTCACCATTTACTGTTCCTCGTATCTGTTCTTTTGCTGCTCCTGAAATATCAACATCATGTAGTTGCATTAACTTATAGTTAAGCTCTAGTTGATCTTCAGATTCTGCTACTTGCTGTAGCATTTTTATCTTTGAATCTTTACTTGATTTAAGTAAATCTTCTATAGTAATTTGTTTATCACTAAACAAAATTGGAAGTCGTTTTTGTAATGTTTTTAATCCTGATCCTCTAATACCTGGAATACAATCTGATTTATCACCAGTTAGAACTCTATACATTAAAAAATTATGCGCTGGTACTTCAAAATCATTTTGAACGTCACCTTTGAAATACAATTTCTTTTTTGTAGGGCTCCAGACTGAAACTCTTTCATCAACAAGTTGTAAAAAGTCTTTATCTGAAGACATAATAAAGCATTGTGATTCTGATAAAACTTGTTTAGCTATATAAGCAATTGAATCATCAGCTTCTATATTTTGAACAGCTAAAATTGATAAGGGTAATTGACCCATATATTCAACTAACCTACCTAATTGCATTTTCATATTTTGTTGATCTGCAGATTGGTCTGTTTGTCCCATAAAGGATCTATTCAAATTAACTGATGTTCGTCTACTAGCTTTATATCCTGGAAATAGCTTCCGTCTTCTTTGACTTCCACCTTTTCCATCAAAACATAAAATAACTCTCGTTGGTTTTATATTTTTAATTGCATAACCAATAGATAAAAGTGTGCCTGATATTCCACCAACATGTATTCCATCATCATTTGTAACTGGTGATGTTGTCCAAGCTCGTATAAAGGTATTTAACCCATCAACCAGCAAAACCCTGTCATTAGGGCTTGCTGGTTTTGAGGTATTTTCAGTTAAAGAATCTAGTATTGAGAAATATTTACTTCTAGACAATCTACCCCTCCGGAACTGGTTCGCTTGATAACTCAATATCATCGATACCAAGATTATCAGTTTTATATTCCATAATAGTAGCGTCACAAATTTTATTGTAAACTTCTTCTCTTAACTCATCATTATTTTCTAGTAATGCATTCCAATCTTTCGATAGAAATTTATAAGCTTTATCATTTACATCTGTATAAGTGTACCATGAACCACCTTGAGATATTAATTTACGATTTTTAAGAGCAGTTAACCATCCTCCAAAATCATCTACTCCGCTATCAAAATAGATATCGAATTCTGCCAACCTTAAAGGAGGACCCATTCTATTTTTAATAACTTTAGCTTTAGTTTTAATACCTATAACTTGATCTTTTCCATCTACTTTAGCTTTAATTTGTCCTGCAGCTTGTAATCTTAATCTACATGATGCGTGAAATCCTAAAGCTTTTCCGCCAGATGTTGTGTATGGATCACCAAACATAGCTCCTAATTTTACCCTTAATTGATTAGTAAATACAAGAGTTACTTTGTTTCTACCAATCATTTGAGTAATTTTTCTCATAGCTTTTGAAATAATAATAGCTTTACTAGTTGCCCAACCATCTTTTTCATAGTCTGCTTCTTGCTCTACTTTTGTTGTTGCTCCTGCTACTGAATCTACAACAATAGATACTAATCTATCTTTGTCGCTTTCTCTAACTTTAGTAATAATATTTTCAATAACTTGAAAAATATCTTCAATAGTATCTAGTTGAATATATAACATATCCTTTACATCAACACCAATAGCTCTAAGAAAATCTTCATTACAAGCATTTTCTGTATCAATAAATACAGCTAATCCACCCTTCTTTTGAGTGTTAGCTAGAACATGACCTGCTAATAAAGATTTTCCAGAAGCTTCGAGACCAGTTATTTCGGAAATTCTTCCAACTGGTATTCCCCCGTTTTTTCTATTAGAAATTGCTAAGTCGAGCATAGCTGATCCAGTAGAAATCCATTCTGTTAAATCAGTAGGAGTCTCTTCTGAACCATCTAGGAAGTAAGCAACCTTATATCCTTTGAATTGTTTATTGAGACTACTCGCTAAAACATCAGCTAAGCCGTCCCTTGTAGTCTTTTTAGACATATATAACCTCTATTAGTTATTAAATAATTCATCAAATGCAGTATTCACATCATCTACTTTCTTAGTATTTGTTGATGTTGGTGTTGCAGTTGCAGTTGTTGTTTCTGTTTCACCATCTTCTGGATTTAACCAAATAGCTAACTGTTCTTTTAACTCATCATATGAAACTTTCTTAAAAATATCGTTTGCATCTTTTTGACCGTTCATAATCTTTTCAGCAATTTCTTTATTATCAGTAGCTGGTGTTTGATTAGGTTTAATTCTAATCGTAGTTTGTGGAAATTGCTTACCAAGTTCAGCTGCAGTCATAAATTCTACAGTTACATCACGACCTGCATTTAGGTCAGTAATATCACCATAGTCTGGATCTGCGATAAAGCTTAATAATTCTTGGTAAACTGTTTTACCAAATCCCCAAAGTTTTACACCTTCTGATTCCTGCCCTCTGATGATAACTGGAACATAAGTTCTCATTTTAGGTTCTAGCTTTCTAGACATTTGCCAGTCATCTCTATTACCTGTAGCTTTGAGCTTTTCAGCAAATTCTACAACTGGATCTGCGTCACCATGTGTTACAGGTGATAAGAAAGTTTTACCATTTAATCCATAGTGAAAGTATAACTCAATGAATGGGTTATCTTTGTTGAATTGATAAGGTACGATTCTGATTGTTTGTTTGCCTGGTTCAGGCTTCCAAAGGTTGTTTTGTTTTCCCGTTTGGGATTGTAGGCCGGATAGCCTTTTTCGGATTGCATCTAAATCTAATGCCATAATTTTTCTCCTATTTGTTAATTGTTAATTGTTAAATGTTACTATAATAAGTAGACATCCAACGTCTTATTTATCTATAATATACGGACTTTTTTCCGTGTTTGCAACTTATTTCCAAAATACTTGTACTAATACTAATGTTACTGCAAGTATTAAGCATACTGCAGTTTTGGGCGTTATACCTTCACTTATATGTACATATGTTAAAATACCAAAACATATAGCTCCTATTCCAAATCCTATTAATCTTCCTGGCCATAGTTCTCCATTAAAATGCTCTACAATAAATTTAGTACCATATATAAATGAATACGATACAGGAAAAGAGAATATTGCTGCCATCCAAGCTGGATGTTCATCTGCCCATTTCCATACAAATTGTCCATTTGTCTGATACCATATCAGTATCTGACCAAATGCAAAACATAATATACCTGCTACTAATTTACTCATATCTTTATTAATATACGAATTTCATCTATAATAAACAACATTAAATAAAATAAAAAACGAATTATTTCATACGGTATTTTTACCATCCAATAAAATAATCCAATTAAAACTAATAATGCTATTATTTCCATTTTTTATCTACGTCCATTATACATTTAATTGTTTCCATGATATACTTCCAATCCATGCCGTTTTGTCCAAAGTGGAACCACTGTCCCTTGAAATCTTTGGCTCCATTCCATGCATGGTCATCAATCAATATATCTCCAATCAATAAATCTTTTCTAGCTGTAATGATTAGCTTTTTTCTCATTTTTGGGAAATACTTTGCTATCCATATTCTTTTTTGTGCCCAAGATTGTGGATAATCCCAAGGTGCTGTGGATGCGAAAAGTACTTCATGTCCTTCTTTTACTAATTCATTAACCGATTCAATTGCTCCTTCGATTGGTTCAAGTTTTGCAAAATCAATAGTTAAGTCAGGTCTAAAACCTTTTTTTCCGTAATCTGGGTGCTCTGTTGCTGCTTTATCAAAATCAGCTACTACTCCATCCATATCTATAAAAATTGTTAATTTATTCATTTTAATTTATTTTTGTGACTCCGGAGGGATTCGAACCCCCAACCATCAGAGCCGAAATCTGACATTCTATCCAGTTGAACTACGGAGCCGTTGTAGCCCGACGGAGAATCGAACTCCGGTTACATGGATGAAAACCATGCGTCCTAACCACTAGACGACCGGGCCTTTTTTATTTGTTACAGCAACCCGGTAAAGAACATTTTTGTTCTTCAGACCATAATTTGTAAACATATTCTGATCTTCGTTTATCTATTCCTTCTAATCTCTGTATCTCTTTCTTATACCAAATATATCTTTCTTTTGTCATATCTTAATATTTTTCTAATCTTTTACACATATCACTCCATTCCGTTTCAGTTTGAATATTTGGTTCATACTTCATGAATTTAGCCATTGATGTTTTATTAAATACTTCTAAAGCATTTTCTTTGCTTGTTGCTTCAACCGTAGTATCATATTGGTCGAAGTCTCTGTAACTTGGTATCCAAGCCATTCCACTGATGTAGAATTTTTTTAATTTTTCATTCATAACTTTTTATTTTTAGTGGAGAAGGTGGGACTCGAACCCACGACTTCTACAGTGCAAGTGTAGCGCTCTAGCCAACTGAGCTACATCCCCATTCCATTACTGAATATTTTCAGATTCGTTAGCCATTTGCATGTCTAATTCCGCTGAACAAGGTACTTGTATCTCTTTAGTAGCAAAGTAAAGGAATTTAGCTCTACTATTTATTGCAGGCTCAATTCTATCTATAATACCTTTCTTCATACCTCTACGAAGCATATCAGCATATTTCTTATTTGATCCATATGATGCATTTCTATCATAACCAAATGCTGTTTTTGTAATTTCGTTTTCCGTCATAGGTCCTACTTCTTGAAGAACCTTTACCATTGTTTTTACTGAATTTGCCATTTTTTAATTTTTATTTATTAATATTTAGATTATTTAATTGTTTTAAGGTACCTTCGAATCCAGGTATGTCTTCTATTTCCAGTTCCTCCAGATCCTGTAATTCATCCTCTAATTTTCTCACTGTGTAATACCACCATTTATTTATAGCGTATTTACCTTTAGTTTCTCCGTAACTTGCAATTTTTGCTTTTATCTCTGCGATTTGTTTTTGTATTTTTGTCATTTCTGTCATTTGTTATTATATCTATCTCTTTATCTTTACAAGATAAAGATACGAAAAAAAACGCAGACTACCAACTGTTTCCACAGTTATTTTCAAAAAGTTTTAACACTTTCTACCGTTTTCATAAACGTGTTTTACTGTTGGAAATCTTAGTGATAATCCACCTTCTTGATTCTTTGTTTCTTCGAAGTATTGAACTGTAATTGTTTTACCAATAAGTTCTGATGGATTAGCTTCATATCTAATTCTTTGCTCTTGAGACCATCCTGATCCAACAGCTACTTCGTGACCTTTATGTGATATATAAGCTTGAGCTAACATTGGAATAACAACTTCTTTTCCTTCTCTAATAACTCTGTGATTGTCAAAATCTACACTTTTTACTTCATATTCAGCATCAAAGAACTTTTTACATTTTAATAAGTTTTTAGTTCTTTTACCTTCATAAGATACATTCTTTCTTAACATAACTCCTTCAAAACCATTCTTATCAGCTTCTGCAATCCATCCAGCTAATTCTTCTTCATTATTAACTTTACTTTGTGGTAATGCATCTAATGTATTATATTCACTTAGATCTCTAACTGCCATTCTATTTACTCTAGTTGTTAGATGTGCAATTCCTTTTTTAGTATCAAATTCTTCTATTGATAAGCAATCAAATATAATATACTTTGGATTTTCAATTGTATGATCTTTTCTTTTGATTTGTTTCATTATTCCTTGAAAATCTTCATTTCCATTTTCATCCATCATACAAATCTCACCGTCAAAAACAAAATTACCTGGAATCTTTGCTACATCATCTAATACCTTTTGTAATGTTGTAAATTCATTTCCTTGTCTAGAATAAGCGTCTACAACTCCTTCTTCTTTTCTAATAACACATCTTACACCATCTAATTTTCTAGATACTAACCATTCTTCATTTTCAAAATCACAAAACTTAGGTTCGTATTTAGTTGCTAATGCAACGTCAAATGTTGGAATTAATCCAGGAATAACTTTATTTATAACTGATTCAGAAGCTCTAATTTCTAAGTTTCTGTCTATAATAGAAAGAATTAAATTTTTAACATTCATGTGATCTGTAATAAAACCATTTACTAATGCAATTGCATCATGACCTGTATAATCTCTATTTATTAATGCATTTAATAAATCCCATAAATTAGTGTAGGGTTGTTCTAGATCACAAATTTGTGTATTCTTTTCAATCGATTTAGAAGTAACATAATATTTTAAGAATGGATTATATGTATAATATAATGCATTTTCTATAAAATCATTACCTTTATATGATTCGATTATTTCTTTTTTGTGATTTAGAGAACTTGTATTTTTCATTTCTTGAACAAATAATTGAAGTTCTTGTAGATGTAAATTTTGATTGTTTTTTAGTTTTGCACTCATGTTTTATTTATTAATTTTTATTGTATTTTCCCTCTTTATCTACGATAAAGATACGAAAAAAAACGCAGACTTCCAACTGTTTTGGGGGTTATTTTAGGATTTTTTTACTTTAATATAAACGATTTCTTTGACTTCTGTAGGTATTTTACGTAACCCATCCTCGTTTGTTGCAAGTAAACAATTTCGATATTTATCCCAATCTACTTGGAAACTAGTGTCGAGAACACCATTATTTATCGATTTTATAAGCTCATTTAGAGCATTTATTGTATATAGAGTATTTGTGTGTTTTTTACGATGAAGTGATATTGTACTGTCTAGAATAGTTAAAGCTTGTGAAGAATCAACATTATATGTACACATTAATTCACTAGAATCTACGCTTTTTAATACGAAAATCTTATTGAATAATACATCATATGTTTCAACAATAAGATCTATGGTAGGTCGTAGAGACTTGTTAATCGTAAATGTACATAAAAGTTGTGTTTTCATTATACTTCCTCACCTTTATCGTTTTTATATCTCCATCCCTTTTGATATTTTTTAGGTAATTTATCAATATCAAATAGAGGTTGTCCTTCTTTAGGATGTCCTTCAGGGTATTTTGCATTTCTTATAAATTTTCTAAACTCTTTAGTTTGATTTGCTTTACCCCTATTCTTACCAGCTTTTTTATGTCCTTCTGGATAATTCAAAACCGATACTAACTTAAACTTTTCATTTTTTGGACCTTCCTTTTTATTTGGATCAAAGTCGGGATTTTCTTGTTTTTCAACTCCTCTAACTTCATCTGTTTGAATATGCCTTATACCACCTCTCCAAATCTCCTTAAATAACTCTCTATCTTCATAAGGTACTCCAGCCATTTGATATGCAAAACTTTTATAAAATTCATCATTTGAACTAACTGCTGCAGTTCTTCTACCACTTGGATCTTTAGCTCCTCCAGGTAATCCCATTCCTTGAATAAACTTTTTTCCAATTTTTGAATTGATTGACTTGATATCGTCTTTATCGTCTTTATCTATAGACTCATCTTCTAAAAATGTTCCTTTTAATTCGTCATATATTTTTTCATCCTGTTCAAATATTAATTCTATAGCATTCTGGTCTATATTTGGACTTATAGTTGCGGATTTGGTTTTTGGAGTTCCATCGTCTGTAAGACTAAGCTTTGGTTTTTCTTCATCTGACATTTTGTCGTATTCAGATTTCTTTATTGCACCACCACCTTTTATTTTATATTCAACTTCATCCATTGAAGCTAAGGCTCTTTGTTCTGTAGCAGGTTTTAATTTGTTCGCTTCTCCATATACCCCGTCCATTCTTTCATAATACTCATCATCTCTATCTGCTTCATTCTTTCGTACATGTTCAACATAATCAGGCATACTCCTATCTTTCTTAGTCTGATTCATTGATGATGCACATAGTACAAAATTAGCGTCATTTTCTCTATTTAACACGTCGTCCAATGTTGGAGGACCTTTATCAGAATTATTAAACCCTACTAAATGCTCTAAGTCCATATCTCCAACTTGTAGAGGTTCACCAGTATAAGCATCCATTCCACCTTGTTCTAAATAAATTCTCCAAATTAATAGAGCTCTATTTTTATTTGGTAAAGTTCCTCTGTCTATTTGAGGGGTTCCATTTTCATCCTTTTGGATGTTTGGGTCTCTAAAATCTGATGTTGTATATTCTTTACCGCCCTCATCCTTTGCTATATAACCTCTAAAGTGATTGTTTTTATTTTTATCACCCACTTTACCCTTACCACCAAATTTCTTTTGAAGTTCTGGTGGTAAAGCATTAAAAGAATCTATTACTTCTTGTTCTGATACTCTTCTTTTTCTTATAGCTCTAACACCTTTTTCAACTTCTTTTGGTATTGCATCATCATACACATCTAATAGTCTTTGTTTATTAGGGTCTTTAAGTACAGAATCTCTTTGAAATTTTGTTTGCATATTCTTACCATAACCAGAATTTTTTCTAGCGGGAGAAATCCAAGCTAATGCAACTAATTTAGTAGTTCTTTCTGATATGTTTCCTTTAGACGCGTCTACCTTTTTTGCTAAGTGTGATAAGGCTTTTATAGCTTTTTCCTCTGTTTCAGCATCAAAGTCCCATTCAGCTCGAACTTTCAAATTTTGTATTCTTGTTTTTGGATCTATATGACTTTCTACTTCCTCAGGAGATTTAGCTGGTGTTGTAGTCTTTGTTTTATCTTCAGTATCTTCAGTATCTTTTTCTTTCTTTTTTCCTGAAGCTTCTCCTGCAGTAGTTGTTTTACCACCTATAGTTACTTTAGTAGTAGGACGCATTTTATGTTTAGCATCATATTTTTTGAATGCAGCTTGATCAGGAAAGTCTACTTCTGTCAATCCATGAACATAGTCCACAATAAACTTGTGAGGTAGTCCAAACTTATATAAAATTTCACGCAGGTGATTGACGTGATCAGTGTTTGTCACATCAGGTTGACCATCGTCTACACGATAAGCCCATTCAGATAGTATTTTATTTATATTGAATTTCACGCATGGTATCCCTTAATATAATTATTAGAGAGCGTGTTCAAACACTAATGGTTTCAAAGAGTTATATGTATTACCAATTTGTCCTTTCACTGGATATTTCATAGCATTTTTAATGTCTACGAAAAATTGTTCCCTGTCAGAAGGATCATAATCGAATGTAAATGAATCGTATGTGTATAATATTAATTTTGATTTATAACTACTCATTACTTTGAATACTTCTTTTAGTATTAAAACGTTGCTTTCTGTTTCAAGTGCTTGCAGATAATAATTAAATAACTTTGGAGCATTCATCTCCGTTAAATTGTCCGCATGTAACCTTCTTTGTAATAAGTATGTAGTTATAAATTTTTCTGACTTGTATTTCTTCCATAAGTCGCGTGTGAACTTATGAACCTTTCCAAAAAATTCTATATCACGCATCTCTTTTGGAATACCACCATATAGAATTTTGAATGTCATTCCTTTTGATTCGTTATATTCTTCTTTAGTTAATTTATCTTTATCAAAATAATATTTGCCTAGATATTCATGTACTGATGAATCTGGAAATTTATATCCTACTACTTCAGCCATTAAACGAATATGATATCCATCAAAATCAAATTCTAGAATTTTACCATCCTTAAATCTACTAATAAATCTATCTCTAGACCCATCTTCTTTATTAAGTGCTGCATAATTTATTCCGCCGTATCTATTTGATGGTCTTCCTGTAGACGTATATGGATTATATTGAGTATATTCTATCTTTGAATTAGTGTAAAGTCCTGCTGATTCGATTGCGTATAGAATATAAAGCATATCTTCATTATATCTCGTATAAGATTGTCTTTGTTGCATAGTGTCTGTACTATACCGTTTGAACGTGTTTTCCTTAACGCTCCTGCATTTTTGTAGATGTTTATATATAGGAATGATAGTGTTTACTCTTGGAAAACTTATATATCTACGTTCAATAAAATCGTGAGCTGTTGTACTAATTTCTGTATTGTCTATGGGTTTATTAGTTGTATACCAACCTGCTAAATTTAAGTCTAATACTTTTCGCGATTTAGCTTTTCCCCATTTGAATGCATGTAAAAATTCTTTTTTATCATTCACATATATATATGAAAATTTAGATAAGATTCCTTCAACTTGTTTTATTGTAAATTTAATATCTGAATCAGGATGATTTACTGGAATTATATAATCGCTATCTTGTGATGCAAGATACACTAATGATAAATTATTTTCTGCAGGATGTTTATGTACATCACAGAATATAGGTATAGCGATTATCTCAGATTGATTTTGAGATAATTCAAATATATCCATTATTGTTTGTCTGGATTCTACAATCATTATAACCTTTTACTTG
>Ga0080013_1003354_pt1 | contig 17057 bp, 18 predicted proteins | sample ETNvirenome_6_85_FD_69236 | JGI IMG/M metagenome (GOLD analysis project Ga0080013, IMG submission 69236) | Marine viral communities from the Pacific Ocean - ETNP_6_85 (SPADES assembly) (version 2) | ecosystem: Environmental > Aquatic > Marine > Oceanic | place: Pacific Ocean | collected 2013-06-19 | reverse complement strand
TTTCTTCATCCCCCCACTGGACAACTTCATAATAATAAACACTTTCCTCTGGTGACCTTGAATCTTCAAGTATTTCCGTTAAGTTGGCCGAACCGGAATCAGTATGTATTGTATAAAATAAATTAATTACTTCCAGAGCATTTCCGGCGGTAACACTATTATCAAAAGATGTTACACCAAAAAGATTTATTCCAACATTAACTTTAACTGGATAAGATGTATCAATAAATTTATCTTTTTCTAATTTAAAATCATAATGAAGTAAATCATTTCCTTCTTCTGTAAAACAAGAAACTTCAAAATCAACTGGATCTATTTCTCTATTTGTTTCTATAAGTGGAGAGATACGTCTATAATAAGGATGTCCCCAAGATATTAATGTTTCCCAATCATTTTGGTTATAACTAATATCATACTGATACTGAAGGTCAGCATATTCAATATCAACAGGCGGATAAATACTATAAATATCATTTTCATCTCGCCACCATATTTCAGAATTCTCTTCTGTCGATTTGGGATCGAGGTGTCCTTCTATTGCTGGTTCCGTGAGTAATACCTTAACTGTTCGGATTGAAGTCAGGAATGGATTTTCAGGCATTGTTTCGTAATCTATAACATCATTTAAAATATTTTTAGTTGGTAAACTTAATATAACTTTAAAATAATGAAAACGTGCTTGGGGAAGAGAATCCGGGCCCGGGAGGGGATCCCCAATCTCATCACTCGGGACCTGTAGGAACATATCATCAAGAATATCATCAATTAATTCCTGAACATTATCTTCGAATTTTATTAAAATAGGAATTTCATCTGGTTGGTTTAAAAAATCCAAGTTTGTATAATTTGGACCTTCTTCTATATTATTATTTTCTAGTATAAATCCATAATTGGCTAACAATACAGTTCGTAACTCTTCATACCTGGCTATTACCCACTCTTCACCTTCAGATGGAACTTCATGACCCACACCATAAGACTGGTCGTCACCAACCAGTACATTGGTAGAATTGATTAGGTGAATATGTTCATGGTCAACGGCTACTATTTCACCATTAGCTCTATCTTCCAACCATTGATCATTATCAGTAGTTGGGTCTGCCTCTGTCTCATATTCTCTTATTATTTGTTGATATAAGTATCTAATTTGTGAACCGCTCGCTATATTCATATGCACCGGTCTGCCCATATATTCACCTTCTACATTCAACAATGGAGCAATACTAGATAAAGGTGAAAAAAAGGTTCTATTATTTTTTACAATAGAATTCCAATTACCCAAAGAAAACTTTTCTAAATCATTTCTATCTAACCCAACCTGTCTTGATGTTCCAGATGGGTAAATACCAGATTTTAATGGTGAAGGTTTAAAATTATCTTTATACGAACTCATTAAAATGCCTGCTCATTATTTAATTGTTCAATAGGATCGGGAATATTTTGTATCGTAGATTTCTTAATTCTTAAATTTTCATCCAATTCAACTTGAAAATCTTGGTTATAAATCAAATCAAATATATTTGTTTTATCAAAAATATCATCAGTTGTTCTTTCTTGAAAATCAATATTTAAAATCAAATTACCTTTCATCTCATCTTTATCTGTTATAGGAGCATCATCTTCCCCATCCCAAGTTGTTTTTGAACCAAAAAAAGTAGTATCCGGTTCTACTTCAGTAAACATTCCAAATTTATTTAATTTTGGTAAAATAGGATAATAATATTTCTTACCACTATATCCATCTTCCCATCGTTGTATAATGTCTTCATCTATAATTATTTCTTTATAAGAAGTTCTTGGTATCATTGAACCAGAAATTGGATCTTGACCATCTTGAATTTGTACATTAGTTAAATTTCCAAAAGTAAAAGTTTTTGGTATAATATTTTTCCAATAAACATCTTCGTTTGGATTATCATAAATACTTGAAGAAAATCCCAAATGTTCCCACATATTTACAACTCCATTATACATCTTTGTTAAAGATATATCCACATCATATAAATCTGTGTTTTGAAAAGAATTAAAAAACTTTTTATTTATAACTCCATTATATATTTTATTCTCACTATCATCAAATCTTGAACTCTTATATTCATTAACAAAATATATATGTTGTTCAGATACATATTGAATCCCAAATTTAGCAATTGTATCCATTAATCCCAACTTATCAAATTCATTATAATCATCTATAACTGCACTCAATCTTTCTTCCTTTGTAATAGGATTAAAACCAGCTAAATTAAATAAAGTCTTTGCATAAGATGATTCCAAACTGATACCGCCTATTGTAGCAAAATTATTATAATCAAAAAAAGGATTTTCATAATTATCCGATGGATTTATAATCATATTAGTTTCAAACTGTTCCCACCAATAAACACTATCGTCAGTAGCAATACGAAACACGATACCTCTTATTGTATAAAAACCTGGCTTTTCATAATAATGACTAAAGGTTCTAAATGGTGTTAAAAGTTCTGGTTTTGTTGTATAATCCACTTCACTGTCACCCCAATCCAACTGAGTAACAAAAATTCCACCCTGTTCATATGGTCCAGAATTAGAACTTGGGACTAATGTACTCTCTAAATATGAAGTTCGATCTCCGTGGGGTGAATACTGTCTCATATTTCCATCTGATGTTCTCCCTGACGAACCTACACTTATTCTAAAATAAATTTCTCCCTCAGTTGTTATTTCATATAAATCTTTATCTATTTCTTTATCATAATATTCATCTAAACGTATAACCTGTTGATTTTCATCAATAATAAAAGGCATTGCTTCTACCGAATATTGTTGTGTCGAATTCATACCCCGTCTTGGAAAAACAACTGGTCCATCTGGAGTTTCAGTCAATTTACTGATAGTAGTTTTTAAATTTTCTTCTTTAAAAAAAGAATTTCTTGTTATTGAATTAAAAGTAATATTTTCCCAAAAATTTCTATTATTTAATGTATAAGTTCCAAGTGAAAAACGACCATCTCGTTCTTCAAAAATAGCCGATGAACCATTGGAAGCTGGACTATCTGGATTCAATACTGTTAAATCTCTACCTTGTTTTGGTTGAAATACTTGTCGGAATGGGCCATAGTGTAAGTCATCAGTATAAGGTCCAACGGATTGTTTCCAAATGTACTGCACCGTCGATTGAAATTCTGCCGCCAATATTATATTCGACAATCCCACAGAAACTTGTATCGTTTCATCATTTATTGTACCATTATCAACAATAAAATCCGTATCCCCCACCCATCCTGTAAATTCATAACCATAAATTGGCGTTGCAGTAATTGAAACTTGATCATCTGGCGATGTAAATGGTCCAGTTGAAGAAGGAATCACAATACCACCTTCCCCACCCACACTGAGAGTAAATGGACCAACTACTTTAACTCTTAAATCAAAGGATGTATTAACATCTAACATATTAAAAGTTATAGGATTGGATGTACCATCAAAACCAGTGTTCTGTTCAATAATATAAGAATCTCCACCGTACCATTCTACAAATTGATATCCCTGATTAATATTAGCGTTTAAAGTAACTGGTTCATTATGCACATAAGGAAGTAATTGGCCAAACTCAAAATCGATATTATTTTGCCCATAAACAAGTCCACCAAGTCTTTCTTCTATTATGGCAAGTTGATCTGCAGTAGTACCGGCAGGTAAATTAGCAATATCTAATTCTCCAACACTAAATTGAACTTCGCCATCAGCTGTCGTCAACTCGTAATTAGCCCTCATTCTAATTATGCTGGCGGCATGATCTTCTGGTATAGTAAACGTCTGACTAGGTGAAGTATTATCAGGAAATAATTCTTGATTTTTTGTCCAAAACTGACCATCCCAATGAGAAAAAGCATAATTCTGAACATCCGGCGGAGCAGAAATAGTTATAGTATAAGGCCATTCAGGAAAATTTGGAGACGTACCATAAGTACCCCCACCGGTAAGTGTAACATCAATTGTAGAAGGTACTGAAGATAACACCACTTCAATACCATGTGGGTCTACAATGGTTGAAGAAAAATGAGCAGTAATGTTTAAACCAGGATCATCATCTAACGGAGAACCAAAATATGGATAATGAACAGAAATTTCAGGATCAGTCACCGGTGTATCATAATCATCAGTCATTACTTCACCCACAAGCAAAATAAGTGGCACCCTATGTAACACTTCTGTGGGTTGCCAATCTAAACCGGACCAATGAGTAAATACATAATCAGATGCTGGTGTTGCACTAAGATTAATCCAGTCAAAAGATGGTGGAACTACATTAATATTCCCCCCAGCTACAGAATTATCAGTACCTTCTGGGTCTACTGTTACAGTAACAAAACCCATCTTTCTATTCCTGTTCTATTAATATAGTTTTAACTGTCGTTGATGTTCCATAATCGTTCTTTGCTACTAAAGTAACTTCAAATTCACCCAAAGACCTATAAATATTAGTAGGATTTTGTTCGGTTGAAGTATTTCCATCCCCAAAATTCCAATACCACTCAGTCGCTACCCCTCCAGTTGAAGTATCAACAAAGTTGTGTTCTGTTGCTACAGTTGGATCAGTTGGGTCAGTCACTACTATAGTTGGATCAGTTGGGTCAGTCACTACTATAGTTGGATCAGTTGGGTCAGTCACTTTCGGTGTTGTCGTTGTTGTCGCTGCTGTAGTTGTTGTCGCTGCTGTAGTTGTTGTCGTTGTTGTCGTTGTTGCATAATGTCGTGCCATAATAATTTCCTATATTATAAATGTACTATCCACAATCGGAGCTGTAGTATCAAAATCAGCGATTGGCGGGGACCCAGTTGGCGGTTCATCTGAAGGAGGTGGAGAAGGTGGAGGTGGAGGTAATATAACATCAGATGCATTTAACGTTCCATTTTCAACTTTATATCCCCGAGCCCTTAACAATTCACTTCTACTAATTACTTCAACTTTACATTTTGCACCATATCCCGAATATGGTACAGTCGTATCATTGGATGTAACACTCTCATGACCAGGCATTATATGATTTTGCCAAAATAAAGTATTACCACCTCTATTCTCTCTAAAATCCCTAATCGATGAATATTCATCTACATTAGGATTATAAGTAGCACAAATGAAAAACCATTCATTTAAATCATCAGTAGGAATTTGTGTATGATTAAAAAAAGTATTATCTGGACTAACATCATAAACAGGTGCACCACCTGTCCACCACCCCAAAATTTCCTGTGTATCAGAACCATTACCCACATAAGCAGTATTCGATCTCGTTTGTCCTGGTATACCAAAATGACTATCAAATATTCTTGTAATAGGTAATCCTTCAGCAGTATAATTTGTGTTTGAAGTATCACTGATTGTATCCGTCTCATCAATATCCGCTACAACCAATCTAACCATTCTATAATGTGAAGTACCAATTTTTTTAGTTATAGTTTCTAATCTAAATCCAAATTTTTCTTCATTAGTCGGATTCCCATAATTAAACAAAGTTCCCCTACCAGCTTTACCAATAAATCTAACCCACATCGTTATAGTAAAACCCGTATCATGATAATTTTCAAACTCCAACGCATCACCAGTTGGATTTCTTAATATAATTGCCTGATTTGGTTTTCTTATCTTTAAAAATCCATTTAATTTATTTTTATACTCAGGTCTATCATCTCCTATAATCTGAGTAATATGGTCAACATCACCTAAATATTGATTTAAAGTATTTCTCATTGTCTCAAGAGTTTTACCAGAATTAATACCTGCTGGATCAACTTGTTCATTCAATCTTGTTATATAAGCATTAAATTGATCTTGATAACTAACACGAGATTGTTCGTCTAGATTATACTCTTCCATAGTTATATGTTCTAAGATACCATCTTCATCACTATCGGTAAATTCTGGTGGATTGCCAACTAATGAATTAAAATCTATAAAAAATTTATCTATCTCATCCTGTCTAGTTAATTGATTTGGTAATAATTCAAATATATCAGTATCTAATATTTTTTTTGCTTTTTCTGGGTCTATTTTTGTAGTGTCAAATTTAGGTTTTGTTATCTGACTTAAATTTACTATATTAATAAAACCTTTACTTTCACCGGACGAAGCTATAACTTCCTTCGCAACATTAACATTATATACATTTGCACCATACGTATATTTTATTATATAATTTTTTACATTTATATTTTCTTCCGAAACTGGCCCACTAATATGAAAACTAAATAAACTCTCAAAACTATCACTTGATAATAAATTATTTAAATACACATTTTGTACTATATTTTCAAATACTCCTTGTTGAAAATCAATTGTATTTTCTAATGTATTTCTATCTTTTTTATAAAATACTAATTGATCTTGTTCAGTTCTCCCACTTACTTTTTTACCCTGGTCATCAATGGTAGTTTGAATTGAAAGAATTTGTTCTTCCGTCAACTCAAACGGATTTTCATCAAACCATAATTTATAAAAATAATCTGCAACTCTTTCTCTAACTTCTAACTCAGTTATTTGTAACTCTGTCTCATTTATAAAACTACCACCTATTTCTATATCTGATAAAAACGTTGATTCTATTATAAAAAATACAGTTGGAGAACTTATAGATTCTGGTAAAATAGGAGCTTGCCATTCACCAAATACATACCCATCATTTGGAATCGCTGTTAAGTTAACAGTATCATTCAATGAATAACCACCCGTTGGTTGCGGTGGATCTAATACTATAGTTCCATTTTCTGATTGTATAATTTCTATTAAATATTTTTTTACAATTAATATTTTATCTTCATCTATTTCGTGATCGACCCCAACTTGGCCGACTCCAGCCATCATTGTACCATCTTCATGAATATGATAACGCCCTTCAAAATAACTACCATTTTTTTTATAAACTAAATTATCACTTGCAGTAGCTAATATATTAGCGTCTACTATTGGATTTTCTGTAAGCTGAGACGAATCATGTGTAGGCATGATTAAACCCTCAATATAAATTCAAAATCGTCGTCGTATATTATTGTTTGATCATCATCGTGATTAACTCTTATTAATATTTTATAAGCACGATTTGGTTCAAACCCATTTAAGTCTTGCATAAAATACGGTGATACTGAATCACAACTCATTGAAGTATAAGAACTAAACGGGACAACTGATTCATTAGTTGCTAAATCAATTATAGAATATGACGCTGACCCTTCTGCAAAATAACTACCACTTACAGTTTGTACTGATGTTGTAAAACTCTTATTGATATATCTTTTTCTGGCACCAAACCTAAATTTAACTTGTTCCGTTTCTTTATACGCTTCTCTGAAATGTATTGGATAAACATAATTCTCTACCGTACCAGATAAATCTAATGCCGTTAAACTACCCGTATTGCTACCTGTACATGGTAAATGATCATCCCATTTCAATTCAATCTTTGGGGAATATATTGTATTAGTCTGTCTTGAAAAGAATTTTAAATCTTCAAAACTACCAGTTGATGTCTCTCTACTACCAGATAATCTTAAAAGTAACCCATAATTATTATTTGTATCATTAAACCATTTTTTAGAAATAGAAGTTATATCCATATTAATATCTGGTGATTCAGATGAAAAAGATTGCGTTACTTCGTCCCCGGCTATGTAACTTACACCAACAGTTGACCAGCTTTTTTCCGCGGCACCTTCTCTATTATTCCTATATTTCCAACTAACTCCTTCAGTAGTTTTTGGTCTATCACTTTCCTTACCAACTCCTTCATTCCACGACTCACTAATTGGATAAGCAGCAATTGTATATTCTTCACTTAAACCACTTGTCCCTTTGGTTTCCCAAAGATGCAAATTAGTTTTATAAGTTTTAGTATGTATATCAGATGAACTTATAAAATTTTCTATCTCATCCGCATCAAACTGAAGTAATATTCTTGTTGGATAATGAAAATTTCTATCAAAAAATACTTTCTTTAATTCAAGAACTTCATCTTGACCCGTATTTTTATCTTTCCAATCAACCCCCGTAATCTGATCAGAACCACTACTAATAAAAGCATCTTTTGTCGTGAAAAAAAATCTATGCATTATAATACTTTCCCATAAATGTCTTTATTAGGATTTTTTAATTCAAAAACAGCAGGCGTGATCGATGGTCTATATACTCCAGTCCGTAACGCATTTTTAAAATTATACTGAAACCCATAAGATGAATCATTATCCCCATATGCTTCTCCATCTGCTTTATAATAATATAAACTTCTATCAATTCCAGCACCACCATCTTGAAATAACTCTAAAGTTTTTATACCAATAACACCTTCTAATCCTAAAATATTATATAGCAAATCATTTATATTAATTGATTGTCTAAATTGCATTTTGTCAATTTTAAAAAAATCTTTTATACGATCTATCACATCTATTCTAACTTCATCTGCTTTAAATCTCTTATCCGAATTTACTTCAAATTTTACTCCAAAATTTATAATATACCCAGAATATTCTACATCTGTTCCTGAACCATCTAATGTAAAACCAATTTCTAATTTATCATTTATAATTCTAAACTTATCTAAATAATTTTGTAAATTTAATCTAACTAATTTTGGAGTTTGAACCAATTGTTTCTTTTCATTATAAGAAAGTGTATTTACAATCAAAGTACCATGATCATCAAGTCTTTCAACATAACATTTAGCAATATTCCCAAACTTTGCAGGTAAACTTAAAATTCTTGATTGATAATCTTCTCTCGTTACACACCTCAATTGAGATGAAAAGAAAGCACTTGCATTTTGTTTAATTTCATCAACTGTTTGCCCATCAGTTCCTCCAGAACTTGGTTCATCATTTGTTGCAATTAAGGAAACACCTGTTGGTGGATTTACTATATCCGTCAACTCACCAGACTGTACATTTGAATTTTGCCCACCTCCAACTCTATAAGTAACTGTTATCACTGTATTTGCTGGAGTTTCTCCCAAATTTAAATTATTTGATAAAATAAGTTCATTAAGCGTCGCATTTATTGAACTAAAAGATGTTCCATTTAAACTCAAACCAGTCTGTTCAACTGCGGCAAAAATACCAGTTTGGGCTGACCCAGTTACATTATGCCTATAAAGTCCATTACCAAACATCAACTTAGTTGAATTAGTATCAGAATCAAATCTCTGTACAAATTTCTTATTAGTAGTAACATAATCTAATACATATGGTATCGAAATTAATGAATTATCAGAAATACCTTCCCCTTGATCATAACCAGTTGTTCTAGTTGAATCGTCACCATAATGTCTTTCTTTTAAAATTCTTTGTTGTGCTAAATAATCTACTTCATACCATTTTTGTCCCGAACTATCCTTACAATTCAAAATCTCAATTGCATTGTCTACACCCAAATCTAATTCTAAAAATTTTGTTGGACTTGTTATAGTAAAAGATTTAGTTTTTGTTTCTCCTGAAACAGCTCTGACATATCTAGTTAAAGTAAAACTTTCCGCTAAACCATCCGAATCAAGACTTGGGGCACTAATCATATCACCAGATGAGCCTGATATTGTAAAATCAACAATACCCGTCGTTTCAAATTTTATTTCCGAATCTACATTTGATTTAATTTGTAAACCTTCAGAAATTGGAGCGGGTGCTTCACTGTAAACTGGATCCCCATTCGAATCTGCACTTATATCAGTAGTTAATTTTAATCTTACAATCGATGCCGTCTTATTTGAAGTTTTATATCCCAAAAATTCAGCAAGTCGTTTAACATTTTTCTTCTCAGTAGCAGTAGCTAAAACATTTTCTTTATAATTGTAATCTATATAATAAGACAAAACGTCACCAACATAACTTGCCAATTCAATCAACATCATACCGGGAGATGTTTCATTAAAATCTTTATAAGTATCTGGAAAGTAAGATTTTGTATATTCAATCAAATCCGATTTTATTGTCGAAAAATCTTTATTTGTATAATTTATATTAGTTGGTATAATTTTTTGTTTTTCTAAATAAGCCATTAGTATCCCCCCACCATTTCACTAGTATTTGATGTACCACCACCAACACCACCAAATATAACCTGGACACTCTCCAAAGAATTAGGAGTCTTTTTTATATTAAATACTATATTTATATTAATTTGATTTAAATCATCTTTTTTTATTATTTTAATATCTCTCAAATCAATAAAAGGTAGCCAAGTTTGAAATACATCCATAATATTATTTTCAATTTGAATTGTAATGTCTTCTGTAATTTGTTCAAATAAAAGAGCTCTTATATTCATCCCCAAATTAGGCTGAAACACTCTTTCGTTTTGCTCAGTTTGCAATAAAAGTCGAATATTATTTTTAATTGATTCTACTGTAGTTTTAGTTGTTTTAAAATATCCATCACTATTTCCAACTCTTGCTAATGGAAAATCAATACCTACACTTACACGAGCATCTTTATCTTCAATAAATTGATTAACTCTTCTATCAAGTATGGGCATTAATCATCCTCCTCGACTTTTAATAATTTTACTTCAGATGTATTCACTGCCGGTTTAACTCTACCGTCCACTTTACTTCCTTTATTTGATATTTGAGCTAAACCAAATACTGGCTTTTGATTCAAACCAGTTCCAGTTCCAATATTACCAATAGGTAAAAGAGGACCACCCCCTGGAATAGTACCAGTACCCGTAACTGTTGTGCTTACTTGAGTCTGTATTCCAAGTGCTGGTATTTTAAGTGGTGCTTCCATATTAGTTATTTGAAATGTTTGTGCTTGAATAAAATCTTTTATAGCTAACATTAAATCAGTTGCTAGAATATCTAACTTAGAAAATTCTCCAGTTGGTGGTTTAACTATTTCACTCTCACCATCCACTATTTCTATATGTGTTAAATTCTTTTCAAATGCTTTTAATATATCTGTTCTAAGCCCCATTCTTAAACCTTGCTTTTTCGTCTACTTTTTTCATTACTTGAGAATAATCTTTTGTAAATGCGTTTGCTAAATGTTCCGGTAATTGTTCTGTATTATCTTGTACGGATTGTGCTTCAGCCTCACCTTTACCTTCAACAGTTTTCCAATCATCAGATTGTGCAGTTTCTTTAAGTAACTCATGTAGCATTTTATTATGTGTCATAGGTACAGAAACTTTTTCTTTAGTAGTAGTAACGTCGGTATCGGAACTAACAGGTTTTTTTATCACGTTTTTAAGACTTCTATCCTGTCTCGTATGTGTTCTAACTTTATCTACTTTACTAGAATTACTCTTAACTACTATTTCATTCAACTCTTTACGAAGTCGAGAAAAACTATAATCTAACTCTTCTCTTACTACTTCTCTAATTAACTTTTTAAATACAGATAACTTCATTATTAACTCCTATTTGTTTCTATGAAATGGTGTTGACTCAAAAAATTTGTAATTTTCCCTTTATTATTTTCAGGTAATGGTAATCCATTATCATCTGATTTTCTCGGTTCTAATTCATCAATCAATTCTTTTATTTTTTTGAACATTGGTTGTGAATTTTTATCAACAAATGGAATTGGTACACCTTGTACTAATGCTCTTGACTCTTGTAATATATTCATAATTCTATATAATAAATCCCTTAACTCATCTCCCAATACCATTGGTTGATCTTTATTTTTAGATTTCCTTCCTATATAAATATTCTTTGTTTCAAATACTGTAAATCCTTTATTTGTTAATGTAAAATTCTTTCCAGCACCAAAGTTTATATTACGTTTAGCAGAAACAGTAAAATCATTATTTTGCGCATCGAATGTTATTCTGTCTGAAAACATTATTACTTGATCGAACTCAGTTTGTAATTCTGATTTAGGTTGAGGTTTTGCAAATTCGTAATTAAATTTATTTTCTGGAAATGTACCTGTAGAATCATTACCATAACCAATTATTTTATTAGATTCATTTTCATCCGCGATTTTATCAAATGATAATTTATTAAAGCCTGGATAATAATCTTTTATTCGACCAAAAGACAATAAACCAAATCCAGACCCATTATTTGTACCTAAAATATTATTTTTAATAGTAATATATGGATTCATAAACCTAGTTCCAATTTGAATTGAATTACCGTGCCTTCCCTCAAATTGCATATCAGTTACAGTAGATTCCACATCAGCATCTGACCCGTCTTCTCCTATACCAATATTATATGGATTATCTAATGATTTATTTTTGTCTTTAATTACTTTACTTATAAGCTTTCCTATGAAATTAATATTATAACCGTCTTTATCATCTTTTCTAATGTCCTGAATAACTCTGGTTGGGTTTAGCCCTGGATCATATAAATGATCTGGAGTTTTATTTGGATTATTTGTAGTATTTATTGGACCTAAATAAAAAAATAAATTACCTAAATTAGTATAAATAACTGAATCACCACGAGTTATAGAATCAGAAAAACCACGTAATAATGGTTGAGCCAATATTTTACCTTTTAAATAATTTGATGGTAAATTGAAACCCAAATTACCTCCAAATGTGGATGATATTAAAATACATTGACTCACATCAGATGGCATATTGTTAGTGGAATATCCAAGAAAAGTTAAATCAACAGGGTCAGTTATCACTCTTTCAACATGTCCATGATGAAAAGTAAACTCTGGACCAAAATAAGTATCTTGATTTACTTGACCAAGAACATTTGTTCTTTGTGGGGTAATTCTATTAGACATCTTTTCTTACCCTTTCCATCCCCGCAACCAACTCATCCGATTTATCTTGAAGTGAAGCAGCTGCTTCTTCTAAAGAATCCATCAGTTCTTGTTTTTCCTCATCAGATAATAATGATGTATCTTCAGTTAAATCAAGTTGTTTATTCATTATTCGTTGAATAACAGTTGCTAATTTTAAAAGATTATCATCGTTCTTTACAGCTACGTCAAATAATTCTTTTAAAACTGGACCTACGATTGCGATATCTTCTATTCCTTGAATGTAACCATGTACCTCTTGGATTAAAAGATCAATCTGAGTCTTTTTTAGTTTAGAATTCTCGTATATCTCTTTGGATAAATCAGAGAAGTTCTTATCGTCAAATATTTTAAAATCTTTTTCCATAACATTCTAATAATAAATATAGAATGTTTAGAAAGTTATAAAGAACCAGTATTTATTAAATTGTCTATATGTCCTTTACTAAGAATTTCTTCTTGTATTTTCGGATATATTTTACGAAATACATTAGAGATTTGAGTAATTTTAGATGTCTTTACATCTGTCATTTCACGAATCATTATATATAAAGCTTTCTTATTAAAATTATCAATATTATTTTTATTTCTACACAAGTATAATATAGATTCAGCAACATCTTTATCTTGTTGTTTTGGAAATAACTCATTTAAATTATTTTCAAAATAACTGAGTGTTTTTTTGAATACATCAATAGACGGTGATTTTTCTATTTCGGTATCGTCTATACCGTGGTCATACAAAGTATCAATATTATCATGAATTTTAAGTTTTTTATAATTTGCATTATTATTTAGGATTAAATAATTCTTAGCCACCACACTAAAATAACTAAAGGCTTTTGAACCTTTAGTCTCATCAAACTTATGCATATTAATTACTAAATTCGATACTACTTCTTCTTGTAAATCCCTAAATCCATAATCAAAATAAGAAAATTTATATGTATTGATTATGTTTTCGGCAAGTTTTAAAAACGCCGCGTGTATTTCTTCAGTGTAGATTTTATGTCTAAATTCTATATCATCTGAATGATTATATTTTATAATGGCATCATGAACTGGTGTGCCGAAATATATCTTGCTCTTCTTTTTTCTCTTCTTCATCATCAACCTCAGTTTCAAATAACTCTTCTAATTGTTCTCCAAGTTGTTTTATTCCGTCAAAGAAAAAACCAACTTCATCATCGGACTCAAAATGTCCTTTATCATCTATTAGTTTAAGTTGATGTTTTATATTTTCTATAGTATCATTTATATTTAATATTATTATTTCGTAATTATTGATTCGTTTTAATGCATAATAAGTTATCGCACCTAAACAAGATGCAATAATCCCAAGTAAAATAGTTAGTGTTAAATGTAACAATTAAGATTCGCCTATTACTTGATTCTTCAATTCCGTAATATTATCTTCATCATCAAATTCTTTATCAATCAAATCACGTAAATTAGAATATTTTCTAGATAATTTCTGTTCCAATAATTCATCATTTTCATATTCTTCATTGTTAACAATATCAAGAATATCATTTACAAAACTATTAAGGTCTAATAATCTTTCTTTAATATTGGAAAACATTTCTTTATTTTTATGTTGTTCAATTTCTAAATCATCAAGTCTGTTAATAATATTAGTCAAAACCTTTATGATTTTCTTTTCCGCTTTTTCCATATATATCCATAAATAGTACCGTGTTTATAAAAATCAATTATGTTTTATTTTAATATATTATTTCTACATTTAATGTAATTATCAGTTGCTATTTGTTCTGCTTGTATTTCATATGGATGCTTATTTTTAATTACTTCATTTAATGTTAAATTATTTAGATAACGAGTATACCATGATGGTGATTGTGTATAATGTATGTATTCATGAATAATAGTATTAATAAAATCATCTATATTATTTATTGCATTTAAATAAATAATAATTTCATTATTATCACCTATGAATTCACCCATCAAAGAATAATCTTCTTCGTCTATATCAATTTCTATATATGGATAATGTTCATAATGTTTACTTAATCCAAATTCGTCTATACACCAATCAATAACTTTCTCACCAATGTCTTCAAATTCTTTTTTGGTATACATTGGTTTCATTATTGATATATATCCATACCCGCATCACCAAGAGTTTCTATTTCTTCACGACCATCACAATCGGAATAATCATCTACTCCAAAATCATCAAGTTCATCTTCAGCATAATACTCAAGATTGACTCTTTTGTTTTTTGGATAATTTGGATCATCTTTTAATGTTTTTTTATCCATTGTTTTCATTTGTTTTTTATCATCATTAGTTAGCATACATTCTTTCATGAATTCTGCTATATCTATTTTCTTATTCATTGTTAACCTCTTATGTTTTAATTTTTAGGGCACAGTAGAAAGGAAGAAAGAACCATGCCCAGTTGAATCTCTAAATTGAGATTCAAATCTTTTAAGAACGATAACCTATTTGTTTATCCGATGTAATATACACATAAATTACATCAATGTCAAGTATTATTTTTAAAATCTTTTTTAGTTTTTTTCTTATGACATGGACGACAAAGTGTTTGCATATTATTTAATCCATAGTATGACCAATCCAACTTATTGGCTTTAATTCCCTTTTGTTCCATCAGGGGTTTAACGTGGTCTAAATCCCAAGTGCGTCGTGTACATTGTTTACCACAATCATTACACTTTCCTTTGTCTCGTTTCCATATGTGTTTTTTTGCTTCAGTTGAATGATAGATAATCATATAGTCAGTAGCACAATCTTGATGCCAAGACTTACGAGTATTGTGTATTTTATTCTCTATAATCTTTTTACCACACCAACGGCATATTCCTTTCTCTTGTACATAATATGAATCAGGCTTTGGTGGTTTACGAAAATCCCCATCCCACTTTTCTTTCTTCTTACCAAAGGTATGTTTTTTTCTTCTACCAAATCTACTTAACGGCATTGAGTATACTTTTTAATGATTCATTTATGTTTTCATTCATATGATGATTGACATAAAATGCTTCACCGATATGTGTCATAAACCAAACGAATGAAAGTATTGGAACATAGATTCTAAAATCAAACCCCAATATTGATATTCCCATATAAGTCATAAACAACATAAAGATTGTCTTAGTTAAAAAACCTAACATATTCCAACCTAATGCAATTGAGTTTCCTTTACTGTAAATTAAATATACACTTGCTAACGTATGTATTATCCCAAATATGATAGGAATAATTACTGCCATTAAAACCATTGATAAATAATTCATTTATTTTTATTTATTAATTGTTTAACTAAATAACTTATTCCACTTATTTTGCTTTCTAACTTTTCAACTTTTTCTTCTAAAGAATCCACTCTATCTCTACTGGCAATATTAGCATTCCATACATCAGGATTTTTTATAACCTTAGTTATATCCTTAACTTTTTTATCTAACTTAGAATGCCGATCAATATCTTGTTTGATTCCAACATCAACATTTTTTATTTTATCCCAGTTTTCCATCGTTATTATTAATAAATAGTGACTCGTCATCTTTAAGTCGTTAATCTGTGAGGACTAAGAATCCAAGCCACTATTTAAGTATTTGGAATTTAGGTGGGATGTAGGACTGACATCCTACAAGTGCCTTTGGTCTTGAATGATTTTAATACTCATACAATCAACCCAATCGGTTATGATTGGTTACTTCTCAAAGTGGTTAACTTCGTTGAAGTGGACACAACTCCTGTCAATTTACCTTATCCATCACTCACGGATTATTAGGTAACAATGGTAAGAATCTCAGCTTTTACACCACGCTCTTACAATGAGGAAGAAAAGTAGTCTCTTCTTTAAAGACACATCTTTCAGTTCACAATGTCTTGATTCCTATCGCCCACATTTGAGCCGGGTTCTGCCCTTAAGGAGTTCACCATAAACGAACTTACTCAACAATAACCCCCTTTCCAACAAAAGGGTTTATTCTGTCAATCCCACACAAAGGTAGCAAACCTTCGTGCTTCCTATTTCCAAATTATCAAAAAACTATGGGTTGATGCCAGAAGTATCAGCAGTACCGATACTAGCAGTGATAACTAAATATCCTAATCAACCCAAATCTTGTACCATAATATACACATAATATTAATATGTGTCAAGTCTTTTTTTTAAGTTTTTTAAAAAACTTTAATTCCTTTGTTGTCATCATTTGTAACTTAGATAAGTTATCCATTATCTTACCTTTCTGCACCAAAGATATTTTATCTTCATCATATAACTTATTGAGTTTTTCTTGAGCCCGATAGTATCCGAACTTCATGAA
>Ga0080013_1003353_pt1 | contig 17061 bp, 15 predicted proteins | sample ETNvirenome_6_85_FD_69236 | JGI IMG/M metagenome (GOLD analysis project Ga0080013, IMG submission 69236) | Marine viral communities from the Pacific Ocean - ETNP_6_85 (SPADES assembly) (version 2) | ecosystem: Environmental > Aquatic > Marine > Oceanic | place: Pacific Ocean | collected 2013-06-19 | reverse complement strand
AGAATTAACTTCTGGAATGGAAAGATTTATTTCTTCATTAGCAATTAGGGTAGCACTTATTAATGTATCAGCATTACCTAGGCCAAATTTCATTGCAATTGATGAAGGATGGGGAAGTTTAGATCATGAGCATATATCATCAGTAGCAAATTTATTTGAGTATTTTAGAACCAAATTTGATTTTTCAATTATTATATCGCACGTCGACACCATGAGAGATATGGTAGATAATTTAATAGAAGTAAATAAGATAAATAATTTCAGCCAAATTATACATATTTGATATTTATAGAAAAGAGTAATGTAAATGGAACGAAAGAATATAAATTATGTTGGTTTAGATCTATTGCCAGTATATTTTAATGATGTATCACAGCGGTCTCCAGATGTATTTAAAATAACTAATAAGCCGTTGAAATTTACTTCTGGTAAGAATTTAATAAAATTTCAAGGAAATCCTACAGCCTTAAAGCCAGGCAGCGTGTTACATATTGAGGTTTTAGATTATAATAGAAACCCCATATATTCAGAAGTTTTAAATTATATAGATGAAGATAAATCTAGAGTAATTGCAATTTATATTTATAATGACACACCCCCAGGCGATGCAAAAATTACATTATGTACAGAATTAGCATCATTAGGAGGAAAACCAGTTCCAGAATTTTGGAGAAACCGATTAAATGCAAAGTGGACTGCAACAATACCAATTAATCCTACTGATCCAAATGAAACTGAAATAATATTCGAAACAGAACCAAATGTAAAAGTACAAGAACAAGTAGCAGTTCAATTAGCTAGACAATATACTACAACGCAATTTCCTATATATTCCACCGGCTTAGTTAAATATATATCAAGAAATGGCCAACCGGCTATCGAATTAATAAATGGAACTAGTTCAGCTGACATGGTTGGCGGAACAATAACTGTAGCAGCCCCAAGTAATCCATTACCAACACCAGCATATCCTGTTGTAACAACTCCTTATAGTTCAACTATTAAAAAAGTAATTAATGAATCATTATTATTATTGGATGATGAATATATTGTATATAGTAGTAATTCATTATCACCACAAATATATAATAAATTTGATCCATCATCTTATACAATATCATATGAAGCTACACCGACATATATACCAACACAACATTCAGAATCAAATGCAATAGTAGAGATAGAGGAATTAGAACCAGGAACCGGGGATATTTCTCGAATAAAATTTTATACTAATAATAAAGGTACTGTTGGAACATGGATATTATCAAATGATATTGAATTACAGCCAACAGAAATATTTATTGCTAACTCCGGATCTTTATACCCAGATACTTCTATAGGAAAATTTACATCACAAAGTATTATTGATACATATTGGACAGGATCAACATATTTAGGATTTGTTGAGAGTACCGGACCAACATTAACATGGTCAACTGCGTCGATGATTAATGCAATGTCGATCGATAGTTCGACGGATATAACAGCATATAATAATGTACATATAGTTGAAGTATCATCATCATTTCCTGGAACATTTATTGGTGACTCTTCATATCGTGTAACATTAGATGCAATAGGTACTAGAAGTAGTGTTAGTAATAACGCAGATCCAGTGCTTTCTATATACGCTTCTGGATCTGCATTTAAGTTTGATTCTACTGATGTTTTAAATCAAGAATTACCAATTAAAGTAGGAAAAAGAATAGGGCAATTAATTGTAACTAGTACTAGTCCCATGTTTGACGATGTTTCATTTCAATTTAAATCTGAGTATACTGGTACTGGAGTTTTATTATTCGTGGTAGAATCCGGTGCCTGGAAAATTGCTGATATCAGAACAGAAACAGATGCAGATGTCGGATATACTCCTAATTATACACGGTTCCGGAGCGAGATACCAACGACACACAAAAGTGATAATCAATTATCATTTAAAGTAGAATATTATAATCAAAGTGGTGTTCGTAGTAATTTAATTAGTTATATCAATGATAAAAATTGGGAAGGTGGAAATAGATATATTGACGGAGCTTTTTCAATGCTTACTGGTTCATTATATGTAGCTGATACATTAGAATCAGGAATAGATATTTCTGGATTGAAAAATACAGGATTCATTCGTTCATTACCATATGGAGGATTTAATCAAGCAACAGGCTCAGGATCACCAGGATTTTTATTGTTTTCTGGATCTGCATTACCAAATCAATCAGCAACAACGTATGAAGGTGTTGGATTAGAAATGGTTGCTGATGCAAATAATTATTTTAGATTTAGAACCAATCCATCAATATTAGATATAAGAACAGAAACAATATTTTTGAGTGGTAGTAATGTTGAAATAAATACTCCCAATTTCTTTTTGGGAACAGAAGGAGGAGTTTATTTATCTGGATCGAATAGTTCAGGAGATGGAGTACTTTCAATTTCAGCTTCTAATTTCTCGGTATCTCCTGAAGGGGCAATCACAGCTAGTGATGCACTTTTATCTGGGGTTACTTATGCGGACTTTTTTGCAAACAAACAAATAATAATTACAGCTGCAAATTCTGGTTCATACTTTAAATATTGTAGATCTTTTTTTAACAGTAATTATTGGGGATATTGTGTATTAGATTTATCTGGAGTAACTGGACCATTTAGTGATGGAGAAGCTGCAATGTATATAAGAATGCATGTAAACCCAATTGCACCTATATCTGCAATAATAGCACCTGGCGGATCACTATATGATGGAGAAGTTGTTATAGAAACATATGGCCCTGCATATGCTCCTGAGACTCCAGACTGTAGCAAAACTGCAGCATATCCATTTGGGTTTGAAACAATATTCCAATATCATTGGATAACTGAAACTGGATCTTACTTTAATGTTTGGCATAATAAATATGCTCCAGCCATGTATGTATCTTACGCTGGAGCATATCCAATCTGGCTCCAAGTTAATGCCAGTTGGAATGACTACTTCTCTAGCACTACAGCTGCAACACCTCCACCAGGACAGCCCCAAAACGATACACTTGGAAAAATCAGGTCATCTAGATGCAGAATTACATATGAAGAACTTGACTGGGCATCTCTATCTTATTATCACGCGCCTGATAATCCTGGAACTGGTACACCTTCATGTGGCCAATATTCGGATCAATTGAATGCAGCTCCAGGCGGAAGATACCATTTTGCACCAGGAGATAGTGGGTGGAGGCTACAATCTGTTTCAAATAATTCTGGGTCAAGACCATACTATCCAGATGGAATCATATTACAAGCTGCAGATGGTACAAATAGAGTAGTTTCATTAGGAGGAACTCCGTATAATACGTTAGTATATTCAGCACCATAGGGATAATATTATGAATAAATTATATTTTTATACTACTCAATCATGTTGTAATGTCAACAATTCACTTTGTTACCATGTTGAACAATTTTTAAATGATAATAATATCACACATATAAAAATTCGTCTTGATGGGAATAGACGTGAAGTAAAATATATCCAAGAAATTCTTAAATTAAAATATTCATATTGCCCCACTACGGTCTTGGTAATTAAAGACTCAAATCAAAATATATTAGAAATACATTGGCAAGGAAATACAAAGTCACATGAAGACTATTTAGTGGATGGTTCATATGAGACCTATATTGCTAATATCAAGATTGAGATTAAACAAATAGTTGATACTCATAATATTGCATCTTCTTCATAATCTAATATTTATATTTATAAGAAAAGCTTTAGGAACTGCAATGCCAAAAGAAAAAGATTTTAAATAATATAAAGTAATATTTATATAAAAAGAATAAAACATGAACAATGTAACAGTATTATTTCCCGGAGGATTTAAACCAATCACCGGAGCACATATGGCATTGGCACAACGGTATGCTGAGAACCCAGCAGTCGATAAAGTTGTTATGCTAATTGGCCCTAAAGAACGATCTAATTATCTTGGAGATAAATTTACACGAGAACAAAGTATACAAGTATTTAATTTATTAAATAGAAATAATAATATTGAAATACAACCAACGACTCATAATTCGCCAATAACCGCAGCATATGAATATTTATTTGATTTGCCTGAAGATGAGGTAGGACAATACGCAATTGCATCATCAGAAAAAGGCGAAGATTATGTACGAACTAAAGATTTTATTCCAAACATAGACAAATATAAAATAACCGGAGATAGAAAAGGAAGAAAAATTCCTAACGGTATAGATGCTGTAGAATTAATGGTTAATGTAGATCCATTAAAATATAAAAATCCAGATAACCCACATTGGCTATATTCTGGTGATCCGATTTCTGCATCACAAACTAGAGATTTTATTGATAACTATGATTATTTTAAATTAAGTTATCCAGGACATTCAGATGCAATAACAAAAAATATTTATCAAATATGGGGAGGAGGAAAAGCAAAAGCATCTACAAGACAATCTAATTTAGATAAATATGGCACTACTAGTCCAGAACAAATTAAACAAATAGGATTACAACGAAAGCGAGATAAAAGAAAAGAAAAAACCGGATATGCCGGATATAAAAGACGTCATGGTGAAAAAGGAGAACCAATAAATCCAGAAAAATGGGATGAAGGAAAATCAGAAAATGTAAAAGATGACATATATGATATAGGAGGCAAAATCTATAAGGATGTTTATACAAGTGTTAATTTAATAAGTACTGATAAAACAGTTAGAGTAAGAGATTTTGAAAGAAAAGATCCTAAATTTAAAAGAGAAGTTAAAAAATATATTAAATCTAAGGGATTAGGAAGTCAAAGAGATGGAAATGATTTTGAAATTTATTTAGATAAGGGTCGCAACTTTAAAGGTATACCTTTAACAGAATCAGTTAATCCAGCACTTACAAAAGATTGGTGGAGCGATACTTTAGAAAAAGATATTAAACAATTATTTACTGAATTGAGAACAGGAAAAAGATTACGGGTATTTGATTTTGATGATACATTAGGAAAAATGAATGCTACTATATATGTAACACATGGTGATGGTACAAAATCAGAATTATCTCCCTCAGAATTTGCTGTATATGAACCAGTACCTGGTGATGATTTTGATTTTTCCGATTTTGATAAAGTTATAAAACAAGCAACTCCTATAACTAAAAATGTTGAAGCATTTAAAAAAGCACAAGCTGATAGAGGAGCAAAGACAACTGTATTAACTGCTAGATCGATAGGATATCCAGTTAAGCGTTGGTTAGAAAAAGAACATGGAATAAAAAATGTTTATGTGGTAGCACTAGGATCAGCAGATCCTATGGATAAAGCCAGATGGATAGAAGATCAAATTAAAAAAGGATATGATGACATTTATTTTATAGATGATTCCGCAAAAAATGTAGCAGCAGTAAATAGTTTAGAAACAAAATATCCTGATGTTCGAATTGATGTTGAATTAGCAGAAGGGTACGAAACTCCAAAAGGAGCTAAAGCTCATATTCAAAAAATAAGAAAATTGAGAAAATATTTAGATTCAGACGCCGATAAAAAAGGATTTGTATATGATTTTGATAAATTTCCCAAAACAGTATTTGGAACTAAATATATAAATGAAGGTGGATTAGCCGGACATATGGATCATCCTTACGATCGTCATGATTTAACTTTTAATGATATGAAAGAAATTATTGCAAGAGCATTACAAGGACGATTAGATATTGAAAAAGCAGTAACTGAAAAAACTGATGGCCAAAATATTTTTATGACTGTAAAAGATGGACAAGTAAAGTTTGCTAGAAATAAAGGCGAACGTAAAAATCCATTAAATGTAAAAGAATTACAATCCAAATTTGCTGGAAGAGGAAATATTTCGACTGCATTTGGTGAAGCTGGAAATGATTTATCAGCAGCCTTTTCAAAAGTAAATCCAGAATTATTAAATAGTATTTTCCAAAATGGAAAAGTATTTGCAAATATGGAGATAATATTTCCTGAATCAAAAAATGTAATTTCATACAATGTTGCTGTATTGCAATTTCATAATTTAGTAGAATATGATGAAAATGGAAATATTATACAAACAGATATGACAGGTGGAAATACAGTCCAAAAAGCAGTAGAAGAAGCAAATGCAGATTTACAAAAAACATTTAATCTTATTCCTCCACAAAAAATCAAATTGGGTGCTTTAGAAGATTTTCAAGATTATCAAGACGCATTGTTTAATGAATTAGATCAATTAAAAGATCTATATGGATTACAAGATACTGATAATGTAGTAGAATATCATAAGGCCTGGTGGAAAGAAATAATCCAGAAAAAAGCTCAAGAATATGGTTATGATATTCCTATAGATTTGCTAGACATTTTAATTAATCGATGGGCATTTAATAATAAAAGTACAAATATACGAAATATTAAAAAAGAAATTGATAATGAAGAATTTTTAGCCTGGGCTATAAATTTTGATAAAAAGGATTTTAAAAAATATCAAAAACAAAATATGGAACCATTTGAATCTGTATTTTTAAAATTGGGAGCTGAGGTATTAAAAAATGCATCAAATTTTTTAGCAGCAAATCCGGATGATGCAGTTCAACAAATTAGAAAAGATTTAGTTGCCGTAATAAAAGACTTACGAGCTACAAATGATATTACAAAATTAGATGCACTAAAAACGCAATTAAAAAGAATACAAAACTTAGGAGGATTTGATAAAATAGTTCCTAGTGAAGGTATTGTTTTTACATACGGAGGAAATACATATAAATTAACAGGTGCATTTGCCCCCATAAACCAGATATTAGGAACGTTAAAGTATTCTAGATAATATTTATATAAAATAAGGTATAAAACAATGGCCAAGAAGTATAAACAACCAACAAATGAAAAACATAAACCAAGAAAAGATCTAAAGGATTACACAACTCCAGATGTAGAAGGAATGGTGCCAGATGCAACAGGCAAACCAATTCCAGGTGGTCTCCGAAAAATTAAATATGAAGATATACTTGACGATGAGAATATGGTTCATAAAACCAAAGATTCTAATATAGCATATCCTATAAAAGATTTACAAGACGGCGATGCAAAATTACCTAAACATGCTGAAAAGGTTTTTGAAAAAAATGTAAAAGAAGATGCTGACAATTTTATCGATACAGTAAGTAAAATAGACGGAGGATATACTTCACAATTAAAAAAATTAACTAAAGAACAAAAGGAACGAGTTGTTAGAGAATATGTTCGAAGAAAAATTTCTAAATTATTAAAAGAAGCAGAAGAAGTCGAAGATACAGAAGAACCACTTGCTGATACTCCAGAACCAACTCCAGCGCCAGATGCCCCATCGATACCTGCAGATGCATCCACATCACCAGCACCACCAGTAGCAGAAGTGCCACCTCCACCAGATGACGCCGCACCAGATGATGTCGCAACAGATGACACTGCAACAGTTGATGCAGAAGAAGATACCACTCCACCAACAGAGCGTGCAGAGTTTACAAAATTTGTAGAATTATTGTCTAAACAAGGAGGCCAAGTAAATGATGTAAATTTAGCATTACGAGCTCTATCTAGTGCAATTTCTAATCATAGTGTACAAAACCAACAAGCAAAAGTAAATCGCCTTTTTATGAAAGCAAAAGAACTTAAACAACAAGTAGATGCAAATATACCAACTCCAGAATCTGATGATACTGATTCTAATGAAATAACATATGCATAAAAGAAAATAAAATAATATGTCAAAGAAGTTACAAAACATGAAAGCCGTACGGCAAATGTTGGATGGCACACACAAATTTCAAACAAAGAAAACTACAGGATTTTCAGATGCCAAACAAAAAGCAGAATTAAATCAAAAACGTAATATTGGAGACAGTTGGGAAGAAACAACTGCTAATGGTACTATTTATGTGATTGAACAAAGAAATGGATTTCGTGTTAAAAAACCAAAAAATTCAATAGCTAAAGATATTAGAGAATATTTAAACTCATATCCTAATTGCCGGCCAAATTGTAAAACTACAAATCATAATCATCTAGATAAAAAAATGAAAAAGATACACGGAATGTGTTTTGATTGTGTTATACAAATGGAACACGAATTACGAGTAAATGGAAAATATGAAGAATATGAAAAAAAACGAATTCGTTCTAATGCAGAATCCTGGTTAAAAGATGCAGAACAAGATATAGAAGCATTAAAAACAGCATTTACTGAAGCTCAACAATATGTAACAAATGCAGACGGATTAACCGAAACTTGGGCTGCACAAATGACTCCCGAAGAATTTGAAGAAAAGGTAGAAGCAAAATGGGAAGAATTTAAAGAAGATTTTTTATCTAATTTAAATAAAGAAGAAAATGAAAACAATTAAAAAATATTGGAAATTGATAGTAGGAGCAATCGTTGCTCTTTTTGGTTTAATATTTGTAATATCAAGAAAAAGTACTGCAAGAAAATTAGATAAAACAGATAAGAAACTTGATGATAATAATAAAACAATTGATTACATATCAGGTAAATTAGAACGTATTAAAGAAGAAGAAAAAGTAGCAAAAGAACATATTGAAAAATTAAAAACAGAATTGCTAAGCGCTACTAAGAAAAAAAATGATATAGTTACCGAAAAACGAACAACCGAAAAGGCAAAGGAAAATATATTGAAAAAAATTCGGAAATGAAAAAATTTTTTATTATATTATTAATATTACCAGTACTATCGTTTTCACAAACGGTTGATACATGCTTTACGGAAGAACAAATACATGATATATCAGAAACATTAGATTCATTATATTCTTTAGATTCTATAAATAATGATATTATAACAAAACAAAATAAATTAGTATCTAGTTTAGAACATTTAAATGAATTAGATTCCTTACAAAAAGCATATTATCAACAGCAGGTTAATTTATTAAATAAAAATATTAATTTGTATATTGAACGGGAACAACTTATAAAACCAAAATGGTATGATAGTAAAATAATTTGGTTTGGTGCTGGTATATTAACTACGGTATTAACTGGAAAGTTAATTGTAGAGGTGGTTCAATAATATGTCACAACAAAATATAAAAGAAATAATACAGCAACAGTACACGAAATGTGCTAAAGACCCTGTATATTTTATGCGACAATTTTGTTATATTCAACACCCACTTAAAGGAAAAATTAAATTCGATTTATATGACTTTCAAGAGGAGTCATTAACTACATTACAAAATAATCGTTATAACGTAATTTTAAAATCTAGGCAATTAGGTATATCTACTTTATCAGCAGGATATGCATTATGGTCAATGTTATTCAACGAAGACTTTAACGTATTAGTTATTGCTACCACACAAGACGTAGCAAAAAACTTAGTAAGTAAAGTTCAAATAATGAATGAAAATTTACCAAGTTGGTTAAAAACACAAATTGTAACTAATAATAAATTATCATTAAAATTTGCAAATGGATCAGAAATTAAAGCAATATCTAGTTCATCTACCGGAGCACGTTCAGAAGCATTATCATTATTAATTGTTGATGAGGCAGCATTTATAAGAAATATCGAAGAAATATGGGTAGCATCACAATCTACGCTATCAACAGGTGGAGGCGCCATTGTTTTATCTACACCCAATGGTATCGGTAATTGGTTTCATCAAATATGGGTTGATGCTGATACAGGGACAAATGGATTTAAAACAATTAAATTACATTGGGATCTACATCCAGATAGAGACCAAAAATGGAGAGATGACCAAACAAAGTTATTAGGAGAAAGAGGCGCCGCTCAAGAATGTGATTGTGATTTTATATCATCCGGTCATACTATAGTAGATGGATTAATTTTGCAAGAATATGAAACAAAGTGTATAGAACCAATAGAAAAACGAGGATATGACAATGGTTACTGGATATGGGAATATCCAGATTATGCAAGAGATTATATAGTTGTTGCTGATGTTGCTCGGGGAGATGGAGCAGATTGGTCAACATTTCATGTAATTGATGTACAAGATATAAAACAAGTAGCAGAATACAAAGGTAAGTTACCACCTAAAGATTTTGGTAACATGTTAGTAACAGTATCTACAGAATGGAACAGCGCATTGTTAGCTATAGAAAATGCAAATATAGGCTGGGCGGCAGTTCAGCCAGCATTAGACAGAAATTATGAAAATTTGTTTTATACATATAAAGATGATGGGTATGTTGATTTAGAAATTCAAATACGCAAAGGGTATGATATAAAAGATAAATCACAAATGGTTCCTGGTGTATCAACAACATCTAGAACAAGGCCATTAATGATATCTGCATTAGAAATGTATATGAGAGAAGGCACCCCCATTATCAGATCAAAACGATTAATTCAAGAATTATTTGTATTTATTTGGTTAAATGGAAAAGCACAAGCACAGGTTGGATATAACGATGATTTAGTTATGGCTTATGCAATAGGATTATGGTTACGAGATACTTCATTAAAATTAAGACAACATGGAATTGATTTAAATAAAAAAGCATTATCTCAGTTACAAAAAACAGATACAACAATTTATACTAATAACGAACGTCCGGATAATGAATCCTGGAAGTGGCATACTGGTCATGATGATGATGAAAATTTGACCTGGCTTCTGTAGTTAGTTATATTTATTAATAAAGCAAAAAAGATATTATGGCGTCATTAAGAAAACGGTTAAAAAATTTATTTTCTACCAATGTAGTAGTACGAAAATATGGTAAAGATCGACTTCGGGTTGTCGATACAAATAAACTACAATCAACCGGTAATTTATCACAATCAAAATTATATGATCGATATACACGATTACATGGAGCAAATCGTCATAGTTCTGGAGGCCATGGTGGGTATGATTCGAATTATTACATGCAACAAAATCGGATGACATTATATACCGATTATGAAATGATGGATCACGACCCAATAATTTCTTCAGCATTAGATATTTACGCAGATGAATCAACATTAAAAGATCAATTCGGTGATGTATTAACTATCAAAACAAATAAAACACATATACAAAAAATATTATATAATTTATATTATGATATATTAAATATAGAATTTAATTTATGGCCCTGGATCCGCAATATGTGTAAATATGGTGATTTCTTTTTAAAATTGGATATTGCTGAAGAAATTGGAATATTAAATGCCAGGCCATTGTCATCATATGAAATTGAGCGACTTGAAGAGTATGAAGAAGCAACTGGCGAATATGAAATTAAATTTCGTCATTCATCTGCAGAACACATGGAATATGATGTTTTTGAACTAGCTCACTTCAGGTTACTATCAGATTCAAATTTCCTCCCATACGGAAGATCGATGCTAGAAGGAGCTCGACAAGAATTTCAAAAATTAATGATGTTAGAGGATGCAATGCTTATTCACAGAATAATGAGAGCACCAGAAAAGCGTATTTTTAAAATTGACATTGGTAATATTCCACCAAATGAAGTTGATTCATTTATGGAAACTATTATTAATAAAATGAAAAAAATTCCATATGTAGATAAACAAACAGGAAATTATAATCTTAAATTTAATTTAAATAATATGTTAGAAGATTATTTTTTACCTGTTAGAGGTGGTAATAGCCAAACTCAAATTGAGACATTACCAGGAATGGAGTTTACTGGTATTGAAGATATCGATTATGTTAAAAATAAAATGATGGCAGCGCTTAAAATTCCTAAACCATTTTTAGGGTATGATGAAGGAGTAGAAGGAAAATCAACATTAGCATCAATGGATATTCGATTTGCAAGAACAATTGAAAGAATTCAAAAAATAGTAATTTCAGAATTAGTTAAAATTGGAATTATTCATTTATATTCTCAAGGGTATGAAGATGAAGATTTAATTGGATTTGAATTAGATTTAACAGCGCCATCAATAATTTATGATCAACAAAAAGTTGCATTGATGACTGAAAAAATGACATTAGCAGTATCTATGAAAGATTCTAAATTAGTTTCTGATAAATACATTTATGAGTATATATTTAATATGTCTGAAGAAGAATGGTTAGAGGAAAGAAATAATGTTGTCGAAGATCTTAAATTAAGATTCCGACAGAATCAAATAGAACAAGAAGGAAATGATCCTACAATAACAGGCCAATCATTTGGTACACCTCACGATTTAGCATCACAACATATGAGTTCTGACGATGTAATAGACAAAGACCCGGGGGGCAGACCACCCGAAGGAATTAAATATGGCCAGCATAAAAATCAAATGGGGTGGGATCCAACCGGCGCGAAAACAATAAAACAGGATACTGATATTGAAAATCAAATGACGACATTTAAACCCGATCCACGATTTAGGAGTAGGCGGACAAGTGTAGCTACAGAAAATGCTGATATTCTTAAGAAAATTAGAAAAAAAGGACCTAAGATTATAACAGAAGAAAATAATGAAGATATAGATTCGGGAACAATGTTAGATGAAAACAATATTTTATAGTTAATGATAATATTTATATGAAAAGGAACTGTATATAAATGAAGAAATTAAAGCATTCTAAGTATAAGAATACGGCTATTCTTTTTGAAATACTGGTTAGAAAATTAACATCTGAGTCATTGACATCAGATAAATCGGTAACAATCGATATAATCAAAAAGTATTTCGGAAAGAATACAGCACTATCAAAAGAATTACAATTATACAATTCATTGATTAAAGAACAATTTAAGTCAGAAGCAAGAGCTTTAGATTTTATTCGATCATGTAAAGAAACTCATAATAGATTAAATAAATCTTTGTTAAAACGACAGAGATATAATTTAGTAAAAGAAATTTCTAATAGTTTTGATTTTAATCGTGTTTCTAAAATTCGGATTGGAAATTATAGATTATTAGCTTCTATATATAAATTATTTGAATATAAAGAAAATGAGAATCCTAAACAATTACTTGAATGTAAGGATGTAATTTCCAATCATATTATTGTTAGTGAAAAGAAAAATTCAAAAGCAGATCCAGTATTAGAAAACTTTAAAATTCAACATAAAGATATTCGTTTATTAACTTATAAATTATTAGTAGACAAATTTAATGAAAAATATTCAAATAATTTAAATGAATCACAAAAAGATTTGTTAAATAAATATATTACACACGTTAATGATACTACCGCACTAAAAGAATATATCAGTAAGATAATTCCACCAATCAAAAAACAATTGAAGGAACAACTTAAAAAAATAGATGATAAAGTAACCAAAATTAAGGTAACAAAGTTGTCAGAAATGCTTTGTAATGTCGAGACAATGAAAGTTATTAAGGAGTCTCATGTATTATCATTATTAAGATATTTCGATTTAATTAAAGAATTAAAAGAGGTGAATGCAAAATGAAATCACTATTAAAAGAAATAGAAAATAAATTCATAACTTTAGAAAAATCTGAACTATGCAAAGAGTGTGGTATGCATGAATGCACATGCATCGATGAAGCTACAATGAAAAAAGATTTATTTATAGAATTGCCCCCAGAAGAACAAGAAAAATTAAAAGACGTTGAGATTACAGAAGAAGAGATAGAAGAAGCCAGTACGTCTGGAGCAGCCGGATCATATATGACACCTAATGCGTTTATGTCTAAAAAAGCATACAATACAGACAAAAAGAAATTTAAATGGGCATCTGTCTCTGAGGCAATGGATAAAAAATATGAAAGTTTAATCGAGTCATATTCCAAATTTGCAATGGGCAAAGGACCAAAATCATCACCATCACGTACAGTAAACGAAACAATAAGGCAAGTATCAAAAAGGCTTCATGAGATAGAGACGTTAATAAATTATACCGGAAAATTAAAAAAAGAATCTGGGATGACACGAGCAGAATATGGAAAATCTACATTCAATGCATTGAATAAAATATCTGAAAGATTATTAAAAATATCTGAAAGAGTTAGGAGTTTGGGAGAATAATTATGTCTAAACAATTATTAGTAGAATATATACCATTCGTTCCAACTGGTGCATTAAATGAAACATCTGGTGCGGCATATGGGATTCCTGGTGGAATGGTAGTAAAAGGGGTATTGCAACGCGCTGGAGCAAAAAATCAAAATGGCAGGATATACCCAAAAAACATATTAGCACGAGAGTGTATTCGGTATCAACAGGAATATATCGATCAAAATAGAGCATTAGGAGAGTTAGATCACCCAGAGTCATCAGTAGTGAACCTAAATAATGTTTCACACAATGTTTTAAAAATTTGGTGGGACGGCGACAATCTAAATGGAGCAGTACAAGTATTAGATACACCAGCTGGCAACATATTAAAGTCGTTATTTAAATCAGGAATAACATTGGGAATATCTAGCAGAGGGTTAGGTAGTGTAAAAGAATTATATAGAGAGAGCGCAGTTGAAGTACAAGAAGATTTTGAATTAATTTGCTGGGACTTTGTATCAAATCCATCAACAACCGGAGCTTTTATGCGACCAATGAATGAATCAAATAATAAGAATAATAAAATAATAAACAAGTATGGTAAAGTAAATGATGTCATAACATCTATACTTTGCGATGATGGAAAATGTAGGATATAAATATGGACATTAGAGCATTACTGGAATCATTAGAAACCGATCAACCAAAAATAACCAAAGAACAGAGACAAGCCTTTTTGGAATCAGTTAGAGGATTTTCGAAGTTGGGTGAGAGTGTATATGGAAGTATCAATTTAAGAGAATTGTGTGAAAAAGTAAAATATATGGTTGAAACAGCAAACCAAGTAACACTTTCAGAAAGTGATGAGTGGTTCGATAAAATGACTGTTAGCCGTAACATGAAAGAAATAGCAAATTCATATAAAGTATTCGAAAAAACAGCGCAAGAAATGTCTGTATTACGTGAAAGACTAGAAGCAGCATATGAAGATGTGGGCAATGGTTTAAGTAGATATTTTGATATAGATCAATAGGAATTATGAAAAAAATTTATTATAATATATAAGGTAAGAGATGAAACATAAAAAATTATATCATGATTTTTTTGGATATAAAAAGAAAAGATTAAATGAAGCTTCCAAAATTAAAGAAGCCCAATTAATTAACAAACTTACCGATTATCGGGGAGGTGTTGAATATTGGTTATATGACCCAGCCATGGCAAATGATGTACAAAATGAAATCAATACATTTGCTTTAGAAAAACGTATCATCCCATTGAAAAAAGAAATTATGGACGGCGGTAAAAAAGGATATTTTAAATTTAGAGTAGGAGAAGATCCTGCATTACAATCACAACAAATACAAGGATTTTTAAGTTCTAAACCAGAAATAAAAGTATTTAAATTTAATGTAATAGGTGAAGATATACCAAGTGATATAGAACAATCACCTACCCCCGACGAAGAAGCTATAGATTTAGCAGTACCATCCGCTGAAACACAACAAATTGCATCAGCTGCAGCAACACCACCAACAATTGGTGATATTCCAATTGATGTTAATGCATTAAAAAATCCTCGAATATAAAAAACAGACACATGAATAAAAAATTAAAGTATCATCAATCAACCATTCCAGGCTATGGAATAGGATCAAAAGTAGTTAATAAAGATATTAATTTTGCACTTAGAAATTGGAAACGTAAATTAAAAAATTCTAATATTCTTCTAGAGCTTAAAGAAAAACGAGAATATATAAAACCCAGTGCTCGGAAAAGACAACAACTGATCACTGCTAAATATACTCAAATGATCAAAGATCTGCACATAGACGATTAAAAATACTATTTTATTATAAGTCCTGGCATAAAAGTTAGGACTTTTTTACTGTTTTTTAAAACTGCCCTATATTTATTGTAAATACGTTATTATTCTTATATAGCGTCATAAAATTAATTATTTCTATTAAGATTCCAAATAATCTTATTTCCAAAAAACAAATTTAAGGAGAAAACAATGGCAAAATCAGATTTGCTAAAAGAAGCAATTGCGGACGCTAAGGCTGTTAAAGAAACTGCATTAGCAAACGCAAAAATTGCATTAGAAGAAGCTTTTGCTCCAAGGATTCAAAGTATGTTATCAACTAAATTAGCTGAAGATGAAATGTATGAGGATGACGATGCAGAGATGTTCGGAACTCCGGGTGAAGATCCATCTAATGAACCTTTCGTTGACGAAGCGCTAACATTAGGCGACATTCCAATAGATGAACCAGGATTAAATGCTTTAATAGGCGGCGGTGATATCGAAGGTGACGTTGTCGATGGCGACGTTGTCGATGGTGACATTGAAGGCGACTTGGCCGGCATTGAAGGCGATGTTGATTCCATCGAAGGCGATATCGGAAATATCGAAGGCGATATTGAAGTTCCAGGCGAACCAACAGCTGACGCAATCGAAGACGAAGAAGTTTTCGATGTTGATGAAGACTTAGAATTAGAATCAATCATTCGTGAGTTAGAAGAAGATCTAGCTGATAATGAATGGGCAGCTGAAAAAGATCTAACAACTGAAGAAGCTCCATATGGTGGCAACAAAGGTGACATAGATCCTGAAGATGGCGACGAAAAAGACTACGTTGGTAAAACGGAGAAAGAAGTCGCTAACGAAGATTTTGATATTAATAAAATCATCGAATCAATTCTTGAAGAAGATGAAGCTGACGCAATTGAAGATGAAGAACATGCTGATGCTTTAGAAAAGGATGCAGAAGATCAATTATCCGATGGATATGTTCCTAAAGTTGAACTTGACGAAGCTTATTCGACAATTGAATCTTTAAGGTATACTATTAATGAAGTGAATCTTTTAAATGCAAAACTTCTTTACACGAACAAATTGTTCAGAAATTTCGAATTATCAGAAAATCAAAAAATGACAGTAATTGAAAATTTTGATAGAGCTGGTAATACAAGAGAAGTAAAATTAGTGTTTAGTACATTAGCAGAAAGTTTTAAAATGCCACTAGGCAAAAAACGTAGAATTGTAAAAGAAGGCAGAGCCTCAAAATCAACTACGACAACTGCACCAACTACTAAACGAATTATTAACGAAGGCAATGAATTA